>Ga0156402_1037_pt1 | contig 66471 bp, 46 predicted proteins | sample RifOxyA3_FD_108045 | JGI IMG/M metagenome (GOLD analysis project Ga0156402, IMG submission 108045) | Lentisphaerae bacterium RIFOXYA12_64_32 | reverse complement strand
CCGGCACGAGTAACACCAACCCATGATCGGCCGGTCCGCCGGCCGGGGGCGCTGACGCATTACCGCAGATCGTCCCCGGACCGTTGAAACACCGGGGCTGCCGTGGTATGGTTGCTGGCCATGGTCGAATTGGGTACATCCCTGAGGGGCTGGTAGTACGGGAGGAAAATCGACATGGGAACGACGACACGCCTGGGCTGTAGCATTGCCACGCTCTTCGCCGTGGCCGCGTTCGCGCAGACCAAGCCCACGTTGCTCGTCACGTTCGACAATGACTTCACCGGCGAAGGCCGGCAAGGCGCCGTCGTCGGCAAGCTTGTCGACCAGCCGGTGTTGACCCCCGGCAAGTTCGGGCAGGCACTGAAGTCCGGGCCGGACTCGGGCTACGTCGAGTATCCCACCGCTGGCCTGTTCACGGCCCAGGGCGGCACGGTCGAGATGTGGGTCTGCCCGCTGGACTGGACGCCGGACGCGCGCGAGTTCCACGTCTTTTTCGAGATGCAGGCGCCGGCCAAGGACGGCTGGCTCATCCTCTACAAATACTTCGAAGGCGTCCGCATGCTCATGCTGACCGCCGAGAACGTGGCCGGCCCGTTCTTCTCCTGCGCCTTCCCCGTGCCCGAGTGGAAGCCGGGCGACTGGCACCACATCGCCGGCACCTGGTCCACTGCCGGCGTCATGTGTTACATCGACGGCAAACCGGCCATGAAACTGCCGGCTGCCGGTGCCCTGCCCCGGAGCCTGGGCGAGACGTTTCGGATCGGCGATCACCCCTGGCACATCGGGCGTAAGACCAGCTCTCTGGTGGATGACGTACGTATCTACGACCGGCCGCTCAGTCCCGCCCACATCACCGCGCACGCCGCCGGTGACTACGACACGGCCGTCCCGCTGAGCCCGGACAGCGCCGTTCTGCGGGTCAGCCTCTCGCCCGACACCAGCCAGGTCGCGGCAACGGTGTTCACTGGCGGTGCCGATGTCGACGACGCAAAGGTCACGGCCAGAGTGGCCATGGTCCGTAAGGGTGACGCACTGCCGAAAAATGCCCAGACCGTGCCGTTTGTTGCGGCACAGACGACGTGCAACCTCGCCATGCTCTCGACCGACCCGGGCGAATACGAGGTCGTGGCCGAACTCCTCGTCGACAGCGCACGAGTCTGCGAACTCCGCAAGCCGGTCGTGGTGCCGGAACTGACATGGAAGGGCAATCGTGTCGGGCTCGAAGACAAGGTGCTGCCGCCCTGGACGCCACTGACGCTTGATGGCACGACGCTGAACTGCTGGGGCCGCCAGTACGTGTTCGGCCAGAGCGCCCTGCCCGTCCGCATCACGTCCGCCGACGCGGAACTGCTCGCGCGCCCGATGTCCCTCGACGTTGCCGTGGCCGGCCAGCCGGTCGTCTGGACGCAGCAGTCCATGCGCGCCGTCTCGCAGTCCGACACGCGGGCAGAGTTCGCAGGCGAACTCAAGGGCAAGGCCGGCGAGAAAGAGGTGTCTTTCACCACTCGCATCGTGGCCGAGTACGACGGTCTGGTTATGGTCGACCTGGCCTGTGCGGACTCCGCCAACCTCGCCGCCGACAAGATCACCCTCGACATTCCCGTGCCCAAGGACCGCGCCCTGTACCGGCACCGCTACGTCCCCGCCTGGGCCGGCCTCGTCGGAAACCTCCCGACGGGCAACGGCGTCGTGGACAAGGACGCGTTCATCTGCTACGCCTGGCTGGGCGACAATGACCGCGGCCTGTTCTGGATGTGCGAGTCGGACCAGTTCTGGCCCAACGCGGAAAGCCCGAACGCGTTCGAGACCGTTCGCACGGACAATGACGTCGTCCTCCGCTTCAACCTGCTGGCGAGCGGGCAGACGCTGCCAGCCGACTGGAAGTACTCGTTCGGCATCCAGGCCACCCCGGTGAAACCCATTCCGAAGGACTGGCGCAAGTGGCGATTGACCCCCGGCCGCAACCCGACCGTTCACATCCTCTGGCCGACCGTCCAGAAGGACTCCCTGCGGTACTACGGTTACCCGGAAGCGACCGACCCCGCGGCCTTCACGCAGCGCGTCGCGGCGTTCCACGCGAACAACACCAAGGTCGTGCCCTACCTTTGTCTCAGTTACATCTCGGCCGCCTGCCCCGAGTGGCCATACTTCGAGAAGTTCTGGGCCATGGGCGGCGTCGACTCGTCCTCGGCCGATGTCGCCGCGTACGGCGTCGGTTTCGCCAGCGCCTCGCCGCTCGGGCCGGACTACTCCGACTTCATCGTGTGGAAAACGGCGCAGTTCATCGAGCGCTACGATGTCGATGGGGTTTACCATGACAACACCCACCCCTATAATTCCACCAACACGGACGCCGGGTGCGGCTACTGGCGCGGTGAGCAGCGGCGTCCCACCCACCCAATCCTCGGTTACCGTGCCCTCTACCGCCGCATGTACGCAGTGACCAAGTCCCTGCCCCGGGAAACGTTCACCATGGCGCACATGTCCGGCAAGGTCACCATCCCCATCCTCGCCTACGACGACTCGTACCTCGACGGCGAGCACTTCCGCGACCGCGTTCAGGACCACTATCCCGACGTGCTGCCGCTGGACTCGTTCCGCGCCGAGTACATGGGTCGGCAGTGGGGCATCCTGCCGTACTTCCTGCCCGAGTTCCGCGGCGAGTACGCGAAGCAGGTCGAGCCGACGCGCGGCCTGATGGCCATCCTGATGCTGCACGACGTCAGCCCCTGGCCGATCTGGTGCAACACGGAAGTCATGAACCAGGCCCTGGCCGCACTCGACGAGTTCGGGTATGTCGACGCGGAATTCCTCGCGTACTTCGACACCGTGCCGCCGGCCACGACCGCCATGCCCGACGTCTACGTCAGCGCCTACAAGCGCACCGACAACCGCGCCCTGCTCATCGTCGGCAACACCGGCCGCGCCGACCAGACCGGCGACGTCCGCATCAGCACCCAGCGACTCGGCCTGCCGCTGGGGCACGTTGTGAGCTGGCCGGATAAGACGCCCGTGCCCGTCAGCCAGGACACCGTGCAACTGCAGGTCCCCGGCCGCGGCTACCGCATGCTCGTAGTCACCGCACAAGCTCCCTAGTCCCATTGGTCTCATGGGTCCCCTCGGTCCCATGCATTTACCCCACCCACCCGGAGAACACCCCAAATGACCAGCAAAGAACGCGTAACCGCAGCTCTCAAGCATCAGCAACCGGACCGGACCCCGTACTGCATCGGCTTCACCCAGAAAGCCCACGCCGCCATGAAGGCGCGCTACGGTGACGGTTTCCTGACGCTCATCCACAATGACATTCACGGCGTCGCCGCCACCCCCGGCCCCCGGCAGAAGCAAGTCAGCGACACCGTGTGGCAGGACGAATTCGGAGTCCAATGGGACAAGAGCATCGACAAGGACATCGGGGTCGTCTCCAACTGTATCATTCCGGAGCGCAACCTCGACACGCTGGAGCTTCCGAACCCACGCGACACAGCAAAGTTCACCGGCTTTGCGGAACGCTGCGCCGCGGGGAAGGACAAGTTCGTGCAGTACGGCATCGGTTTTTCGCTCTTTGAACGCGCCTGGACCCTGCGCGGCATGGAAAACCTGTTCATGGATATGCTCGAGGCCCCCGCGTTCGTCGACGAACTTCTCGACCGCATCTGTGACTACAACGTCGCCCTCGTCGAGCAGGCGGTGAAGTACGATATCGACGCCATACACTTCGGCGACGACTGGGGCTCGCAGCGCGGTCTGCTCATGGGCCGCAAACTCTGGGAACGCTTCATCATGCCGCGCCTGGCACGGCAGTATTCCGTCGGCAAAAGCGCGCACAAGTTCGTGACCATCCACTCCTGCGGCAAGGTCCAGGAAATGTTCCCCAACCTCATCAACATCGGCCTGGACTGCTTCAACCCGTTCCAGCCGGAGGTGATGAACCCGTACGTGATGAAGCGGCGGTTCGGGGACCGACTCAGCTTCTGGGGCGGCATCAGCACGCAGAAACTGCTGCCCTACGGAACCCCCGCACAGGTGCGCAAGGAAGTGCGCCGCATGAAGGCCGTGGTCGGAAAGGACGGCGGCTGGATCCTGTCGCCGGCACACGCGACTCCCGGTGACGCCAAGCCGGAAAACATCATGGCGATGATCGAAGTGGCGAATGAGTAAAGCCCACAAGGGACAGTGTGGGGGGGGTAGGTGGGTGGGAGGCTACTGCCGTCGGGCGTAAATAACGGCCTGTTGGCCGGGCGGATGGTCGATGAGCATTCGACGGCACGATCATAAGGCGATATGAATATCGTTGTTGATCGTGCCGTTGAATGATCGCGACCGGGCGCCCGCCCGAAGGGTTGCCATGGCCCATAGCTGTTATGTCTTGTCCTGCCAGGGAGGCCTTCTGGGCCAGATTACTGGGTTGACCCGACTTCTCTACGAAGCGGCCCGCCCTTCGGCTTGCCATCTCTCGGCGACCAGCCGCTCCGGGCCTTCCGAGACGTACGTCGGTACGCCTCGAAAGTCCCGAATCGACTGGACATCCGAGATCTGGCAAGCCAGCAGGCCGTTATTTACGCCCGCCGGCACTAGAGGCAAGAGGGCCGCAACGAGCGCGGGTCCGTTTCGTCCGTTGGGTCCGTTTCGTCCGTTCCACCGCCCCCCGACACCCGCGTGCCACGGCGTCTTGTTACGTCGACTTGGCGTGGAGTGCGCCGACGAGGCCGGACGCTTCAGAGCCAAGCCCCCCCCCCAAAAGAAACGTTGCCTGCAACAACAGGACCATCACCCATGAAACCGCGTGACGTCTTCCTCGCCGCGATCCGTGCGCAACCGACTCCCCGCCCGGCCGTAGGCAGCGCCACGTCGGTGGTGACAACGGACCTGATGCAGCACGTTGGGGTGTCCTTTCCCGACGCGCACCTGGATGCGGAGAAGATGGCGACTCTGGCCGCCGCCGGTCACACCGTGCTGGGGTTCGACAACGTCATGCCGTTATTCAGCGTCTGGCACGAATCCGCGGCGCTGGGATGCGAGGTCGACTGGGGTGACGTCTCCCACATGCCAGCGGGCCGGCGGCCGTTGCGCAACACGCTCAGTCCGGACTTCGCGATCCCCGACGATCTGCCGCTGCGCCCGCCGTGCGCCGTGCCACTCAAGGCGCTGCGCCTGCTCAAGCAGCGACTGGGTAACGAGGTGGCCGTCGTCGGCAAGATCTTCGGGCCGTGGACGCTGGGGTACCACGTCTTCGGGGTCGAGGAGTTTCTGATCGCTACACTTCTCGATCCGGCCGCCGTACGGGATGTCATGCGCCGGTTGATGGACGTCACGGTCGCGTTCGGCAACGCCCAGATCGAAGCGGGTGCCGATGCCCTGACCCTCGGCGACCACTGCACCCGCGACTTGTGTTCGCCCGAGGCGTACCGCGAGTTCCTGCTGGACCTGCACGCGGAACTCCATGAGCGGCTACCCTGCCCGCTTCTGCTCCACATCTGCGGCGACACCGCCGACCGGATCCCGTTCATCCGCCAGACCGGGATCGAGTGTTTTCACTTCGACTCCAAGGTCCCCACCCCAACCGCCCGCGAACTGGCGGGGCCACGCTTGGCGCTGATGGGCGGAACCAGCAACCTCGACGTCATCCGCTCCGGCACCCCCGAATCCATCGCCGCGGATGTCAAGGCCAAGATCGCGGCCGGCATCAACGTGATCGGGCCCGAATGCGCCGTACCGCTTGACGCGCCATGGCGGAACCTTCGAACACTGGTCGATGAGTGTTGCAAGGCCGCGCCGAGGAGTAATCTCACGTAAGCGGTTGTCCTCGGTCGGCACTACGGCGCCTCGACCAGGGACACTTCGTCGAACCAGGCCGTGCCGTCACCCCGGACTTGAACCACGGCGTAGATCGTGCCCACGGCAGAGGGCTCGGACTTGAACGGCACCTGGACGTGCTGCCACTCACCAGTCCCCTTGGTCCACGGCAATATGGCACTGTGCCACCCTGTCCACTCCACGTAGATGCGGAACTCGACATCCGGGCGAGCCGTCTTCACCCACGCCGAGAGCATGTAGGCCCCGTCCGGCTTGAGGTCGGAGATGCCGTGCTGCACCGCAAGCGGCGTGCTCTCCTTTCCCATGCCGGTGACCTGCAGGCTGCTCGCGCCCGCATGCATCTGTTCCCGGGACAGCCGGATCATGAACGGCGCGTGGCTTGCCCAGCTGTCTGCCATGAGGCTGTCGTCACCCGCCTCGGCCTCGAAGGAACCGTTGACGATCAAGTCCCCCGGGACACGCGTGGGCGGCTGCTCCCGGCGGGGTTGCGCCAACTCGGCGGAGAAATCCAGCCGCTTGGGGTTGAGCGTGGCATCGTCGGTGTAGAGGTGTGTGGCATACGGCCCGAACGTGTCGCTGAATCTGCCGTCGGCCCCCGTGATCGCGCGGTCTTCGAAGAGCACACGCAGCGATCCTGTGTCCACTCCGGGCAGTGCGAAGTCCGCACGCCGTTCCTGCTTCTGGGTGTTGATGGCAATGACGACCGTCCGGTCGCCCAACGAGCGGCGCATCATTTGTACGGCGTTCTCGGGCGACGTTACGCTTCCCGCGGCCGCGCCGGTGACGATGGGCGCCACCAGGACGGACTGCATGGCGCGCAGTTCGCTGACCAGAGCTTTCAAGTCGGAGTAGAACCGGGACGGCTTCTCCGTGTAGGCTGTGCCCCAGTAGTTGATGCCGCGAGCGCCGTGCACGATCGCGTCGTACGCCATGAACCGCGATTCATCGAACGTCGGCAGGATCGCGCCGGCCGCCGCACCGCGCTTCCCATTCAGCTCCTTCCACCCGAACCCCTGCAACACCATGATGATCGGTTTCTCGTTGTTAACCGTGGCCACAGACTTGTCGGTCTCGTCGCCCACCACGTGGATAGTCCGGTTCGGCAGGTTGGACTGCGACTGGGGTTCCGGGACAGGGTAGATGTCGCACCCCGCGATGTCCGCGCCGCGGTTGAAATGCGCCAGCTCCAGAATCGGGTTGCGGGGCGCGTGGTTCATCCAGACCGGGTGGTTCTGATCCACCGCCCGCAGAAACTTGTAGCCCTCATAGAGCCCAGCAGCGTCCTGCTTACCCCACGCGGGCTCATCGATGCTCTCCCACATGAGCATGGCAGGATGCGTCCCAGCCGTGGCTGCAAGACCACGCAAGGTTTCGCGCCGACGCTTCGCGTCCTTGGAGAAGTCCAGCAGGTGGGAGACCGCGATCCAGGCCATGAGTTGGTGTTCCGCAGCCTTGTCCAAAACGATCTTCATTGCGGCCGGCGGCAGCGCGCCGCTTAGAAAGTGGGTAAAACCAGCGGTTGCCAGATCGCTCAAGGCCTTGTCGCTGCCGGGTGACGCATAGATGCCCAGCGGGAAGATGCGTTGCCCGTCAACCCGGATGAAGTTCTCGGCATCGATATCCACTCGCCGCCCCTCGACGGGGTGCCACAGCATTGGAAATTCGAGGTCCTTGCCAAAGACCGCGTTGCCCCCGGCGTCCACCAGGTCGGCGCGGACGCGGTAATCGCCCGGCGCCAGCGCGGCGGTGTCGAACCGAAGTTCGCCGTCAACGGTTTCCAGCTTGTCCACCCGCCTGGCGCCGGCATTGGCAGGGCCCGGCTCGGTGCCGGACAGGGACGACACGAGTTGGTGGCGCACCAGATCGGCCGGCTGAAGATTGATGTGGTAGCGAACAACCACGTCGTCACGGTAGAAGGACTTGAAGATGGAGAACTCCGCGGCTGGCGGCACGGCCAGCCGACGCCCCGTCGCAGCACACACGCGCCCGCCAGCCGAGCGGTCGATGGCCTCAACCGTGACACAGTTGCCGCCCTCGACGCTGATCCGGTACGGGATGGCGAGCGTCCGTGACGAACCCGGTCCAAGCTTGCCCAAAGACGTCTCGGTCGCCGTTCCCGGGCCGTCGGCAGGAGTCACGGTCAGACGCAACGCCAGATCGCGCTCAGTCGCCCCATCGTTGGTTACCTTGACCTTGGCCTCGTTCGCGCCCATAATCGCCGCCCCCCACTCCTGCGCGCCTACGGTGAGGAAGTAGGCCGAACGGTCAAAGGCCAGTCCCGTAACCTCCCCAAACCCGGCCGGTTCGGCGAACTTCGCACCGGCGGACGACCAACTCGACAGTTCGCGGGCTGGCTTCTCCTCACGGCAGACGTTCAAGCCCCACGTGTCGCCCACTTTACCGGAAAGACCGAGGATGGCAAAAGGAATGGCGATCTCCACGGACCAGGAGTCAGGACCGCAATCCGCGGCCGACTGCCACACGGCGTTCCAGTCCGCAGCGACACCCGCACCATCACCCGACTCGTTGAACTGGGCGCCCTTGGCATTGACAATGAAGTGGACGTAGTTGAAGTGGTCGTGATTGGGGTCAAGGAAGACCTCGACGCAATCGTCAGCACATATGGCCGCGCCATACTCCGTGTGCGTGGCGGCGAGCTTGGCCATCTGGCTCTCGGCGCAAGTGATGCCGAGATAGAGCGCTGTGTCGTCAAACGCCACCACGAAGCTCGTCGATTCCTTGGCCGGGCCTTTGCCGCCGAGCAGCACGAAGTCGGACGACGGCGCCGCGGCCTGCCAGCATGCGTCGGTCAGTTTCCCGTCGACCGTGGGCGGAGTCGAAACGCGCACCGCCGCGATGCTCCGCGGCCCGGCGGCGTGCAGGACCGGCATGGTCAAGGCGGCAATGGCGACCAACGCGATGGCGTGTCGTGCGCGCATGTGCTACTCCTCTGTGGTTGCGGCCCGTATCAGAAGGAAATAACCCCGCCGGCCTTGTCATAGCCGTTCTTGAACCCGGTTTCGCGGAAAACGGACGTTAGGCGCCCGTCTTCTCTAAATTGCGCCGGAGTCGCATCAGGGCACTGACGGTGTCCGGCGGGATCCGTCCATGCCGGTCCGGGGGCACGTCCAGCAGGAGGTTTGTGTGCCGCTCCTGGCAGATCAGTCGCATCCCGAGCAGTTCCTGGTCGCTGCGCAGCGGGTCGCCCTCGACGTAGAACCAGTCGTAACCGATCGGGTCGCACACCTCGCCAGGCAGGTAATAGTCCTGCACATCGGTTCGTGTCTGCGCGACCGAAAACCACGGTTTGTAGCCATGGTTCGAGTGCGGCAGAAAACGCTCGATGGCCATCAGGTCGGTCGGCCAGGCATACTCATAGCGCAGCGCCGAACCGTCCGTGCAGCCGTGATTCATCATGATCACGGCCTGCGGCTGCAGCCTGGCGATCTGCGTGTACTGCACGCGCCGCCCGTCATTGCCCAGCGGTCCGGGAATGTCGACCCACACCTCGCCGATCGGCCCGTATTGGGTCAGCAGCTCCTCAATCTGAACCATCTGGAACTCCCGATAGGCGGCCGTTGTGAAGGTCCGCTCCAGCGACGCTTCGCTCCACGTCACCGACCCGAACCGATGGTGGTTGTCCCACGTGCAGTAGTAAAACCCCGGCATGAGCCCGTACTTGGCGCAGGCGGACACAAAAGCTTCCACCACATCGGTCGTATTGCCGCTGGTGCCGACGTGGTAGTCCGTGTGCTTGCTCGGCCACAGGCAGTGCCCCGCCACATGCTTGGTCGTCAGCACCGCGTACTTCATCCCCGCGTCCCGCGCCACCTGGATCCACTGGTCGACGTCCAGCTTGTCCGGGGCATACACCGCCGACGGCTCTTGCCCGGAGGGCAGTTCCTGCCCCACAAACGTACTCATCCCAAAATGGATGAACATGCCGTAGCCCAGGGCTTCCCAGGCGTGAAGCTTGTCCAGCGGCAACCGCTGCGCGCCCACCGGCGGGTTATGAGTTACCAGCTTTGCACTCATGCCGGCCCTCCCTGTTCGTCCCATCGCGCCTCAAAAACCTCGTCGCATCGCCTGTCGATGGCCAACACTGTGCAGGCGCAAGGACGACCGACGATGACGAGTCCGACTGCTATCGGTAATTCCGGTGGGGTTTCTTTCCAGAGAACATCCTCTTCAGGGCTCCACCGGCAAGCGCCGGACATCCCGACGTTTGTCGCCCTTGCCCACATGGTCCACGATCAGGGCGTTTCCCTCCGTGCCACCCATGACGTAGGAACTTTCGCCCAGTTGATAGAACCGCCCGCCGGTCATTACCTCGGGATCTAACTTCAACATGGTGGCGAACTGCCGCGCCAGGTAGGGATCGAGGGTGTGGGCCGCCTTCAGGCAGCTCTTGAGTTCGTCCCCACCGGCACGACTCACGATGGTCAAGGTTGCGGGCAAGCCGTCGGCCCGGAATCGCAACGCCACGTCCGTGCCGTTCTCCGTCTGCCCGATGAGCAACCCGTCCCGCTCGGAATCCGTACTCACGTGCCAGTTCCGGCCCTGCATCCAACCTTCCCAAGTCATTCTGTCCCACTGCAGGAACCCCAAAGGACGTCGTCCCCGGCCAGATGCCGATTCGGTGTCGCCCGTGGCTGGGCGCGACAACTCGAACACGGCAAGACCGATGCCCAGTAGGATCAGGGCCAAGCCAACGACCATTCCCCGTGCGCGCCGGGACCGCGCGTGGCGAATCGAATCGGCGGCGCCCAGACCGTCAACCGCCAACGACTTGCCGCACGACGGGCACTCGAACCGCAGGTTCGTGTCCCCGTCGGACGCCTCAATTCGCGTCGAACACTGCGCGCAGTTGAATGTGACTTTCGCCATGACCGTACAACCGTCCACACCCGTACGCCGACCGGGGCAACGAAGACCAGACCACCACGGATTGGTTCAACGTAACTCGCCCGCCCCCCGGTTGCAACGCTGCAGGCGCACTCCCGTGCGCGGGGCTGGAAACCACGACTTCCACCTACACCCGGCGCGGCACCGTCCGTACATAGGCGCCGGGACTCATGCCAAACACCTTCGAGAACGCCCGCGTGAAACTGTGAACCGTGGCATAGCCCGCGACCGCGGCAGCGTCCTTGATCGGCGCATTCCCATGGATCAATTGCGTCGCGGCAGCCCGCATCCGCACCTCCAACACGAACCGCCGCGGGGACTTCCCGACCAAGTCGCAGAAACGCCGGCAGAAATGGTCCGGCGACACGTGACAGTGCTCCGCCAGTGCCGCCACCGTCCAGGCCCGGCATGGATCCGCGTCTCCTCCGCCGCACGGCCCCGCAAGACATGCCGATCGCTGCGCCCAACCGCCGTACTCCGTCGGCTGCGGCGACCTTCCTCCTGGTTTTTCCCGGTGAACCTGAGCCCGGCGCGCGTCTCTAACCGGACAAACGCCGGACTTCGAACGTCAAACTTCGAAGTGGAAGAATCACCTTGGCAAATCGCGCGACTTTGTCGTGATGCGGCTTTTCTCTCACGTCGACGTTCGGCGTTCATTCCCTCCGATTCACCGCCCTCGGAGAACTCGTACCGTCGGGCGGTTGCCGCCCTCGCCCCGTCACTCGTTCTTCGCCAGCGGGTAGATCTCGTAGGCGTTCTCGCGCAGCCACCAGTCGGCGACACGCTTGGCGTCGTCAAGGCCGATAGCGCCGTCAGCCACGTTCCGCGACAGCGCGCCGGCCAGGGCGCGCTGAGCCAGGCGCAGGTGCCCGTAGGCCACATCCGGCAGTTCCCAGTAGTCGCCGCCGAACGCCAGCACCTTGTTCGCAGGCACTTCGCCCAAGATCTCACTCATGGCACGTTCGGTCCCGGTCGGGCTGATGATCATGCACCAGGCTAGGTTCAGGCTCACGTTCGGGAACGCCTTGCCGACCGCCATCGCTTCGTCGACCCATGGGAAACTGAGGTGGAACAAGTCGAACCTCGTGTCGCGAAAACGCTGCAGCAGCGGCACCATGTTGCGCACATGGCTCGGCGTAAAGTTGCACCAGACCCCCGAGTAATAACCACAGTGCACCGCGACCGTGAACCGAAACGGCACGGCCAGTTCAAGCACTTCTGCCAGCAGGAACGCCTGTAGCGCGGTCGGGTCTGAACACGTGCCGGCCAGGACTTCACACAACAGCGTATTGCCGCGGGCTGCATCCACATGCGTCCACGGCAGCAACACCATCTTGAGTCCGATCACATTGCGGCTCTGGTAGACTGCGAACAGCGCACGCACGGCGGCACGGTACGACTCCAGATCCACCACCTTGACCCCGGACTGGGCCTCGAGACCGGCCAGGTCCTCGCGCTTCTGGACGTTCGACAGCGACCAGATAGGCATGAGGCTGCGACACTCCGCAACCGGTTGATCCAACTCGTAGTTGCAGTTCAGGATACGCACGATGTTGCCGCGCCGGGTCAGGCAGCGTTCGATCAAACCCGGCCGGTTCTCGGCCCGAATGCGTTCGGACGCATCCCGATACGTAGTCTCGTCCAGCCGCTCGATACCGTAGATATCGCGCAACGCGATGAGCACGGCCCGGGCATACCCTGTGTGGCGCATCTTCTCGAACCAGGGATGGAACTTGCGCCAGCGTGGTTCGAGCGGGGCTTCCCAGTTCATCACTTCGTCATGGTCCGCCTTGGACATGCCGGCGCTCATCAGGTCCGCACCGGCGTACTGGTGAAACAGCCACATCACATCCGGCTGCTTCGCCAGCCGCACACTCTCCTGCCGCAGGTGTTCGTGTGCGTCCACGATCGGGATCGACTCGATGTGCGCCAGAATGCGAATGTCCATCCGCGCGCCCCCCTTGAAGTCATCCGAGATGAAGCCGTGCCGCCCCGCGCCCAAATCCCGGTTTCAAGGCGCGTCGATTTACCCAACGTGGAACCAAAGCAGCCCGCGAGGACGCGGGCTCTTCGCTTCACCAAATCGACAGCCCGTTCAGCCGGGCGCGCATCGCGTTGCCTCGCACAGCACCCCCGCGCTGGCGCTCCGGCTCTCAGGCAGGGTCGACATTGCGTGTCACCGCATCGCGGCGGCGAGGGAACGCACGAACTCGGCGCACGTGCGAATGCCGTCAGCCGGCTGCGCTGCGCTGGCCATCATCTTCACCAGTGCACTGCCGACCACCACGCCGTCGGCATGCGCAGCCACCGTGCGGGCCATCTCAGGCGTCGACACACCGAATCCTGCCACCACCGGCACCGGGCTGTTGACGCGAACCCGTTCAAGGTCGCCGGCGAGGTTTTCTGGGAGCTGGTCCCTGGCGCCGGTTACACCGGTGACGGTGATGTAGTACACGAACCCGGCCGCCTGCGCCAGGAGCGCCTGCGCCCGTTCGGGCGGCGTGGTCGGCGCGAGCAGCGTGATGAGAGGAATGCCGTGCGGTGCCGTGGCCGGCGCGAGTTCTCCACGCTCCTCAGGCGGCACATCCACCACCAGCCACGCATCGATCCCGGCCACGACCGAGTCGCGCGCCAGTGCCTCGACGCCATACTGCAGCATGACGTTGTAGTAGCTGAACAGAATCAGCGGCACCTCCGTGCGCTGGCGCAACCGCCCCACCATGGCGAGAATGCCACGCAGCGTCGTCCCCGATTCGAGCGCCCGCTGGCTCGCCGCCTGAATAGCCGGCCCATCGGCCATCGGGTCCGAGAACGGCACCCCGACCTCGATGATGTCCGCGCCAGCCTCGGCCACGGCCAACATCAGGTCCTCGCTGATCGCCAGCGTCGGGTCCCCGGCTTCGACGAACATGACCAGGGCCTTGCGTTTCTCAGCCCGGCACCGGGCAAACGTAGTGTCGATTCGGTTCATGCGTGGGTTGTCCTGTGGGGTGTGGGGTGTCGGGCCGTCCTCACGTCCGGCCCTGCTTCGCCTTGTATCTCAGCACGCTGTCCATGTCCTTATCGCCGCGGCCGGACAGATTGACGACAATGATCTGTCCAGGGCCACGGCGCTGCGCGCGTGGCACCGCCGCTGCCACGGCATGCGACGACTCCAACGCCGGGATGATGCCTTCGAGCCGGCACAGCAGGTCAAACGCCGCCACCGCGTCGTCGTCGTTCACCACGCAGTACTCGACGCGGCGCGTGTCGTGGAAGTACGCGTGCTCGGGCCCGACCCCGGGATAGTCCAATCCGGCGGAAATCGAATGCGTCGGTTGGATCTGGCCGTCGTCGTCCTGGAGCAGGTAGGTCTTGTTCCCGTGCAGGACCCCGACGCGCCCGGCGGTAATACTGGCCGCGTGCCGTCCCGTGTCAACCCCCTCGCCCCCGGCTTCGACGCCGGTCAGGTGAACCTGACTGTCGGCCACGAACCCGGCGAAAATCCCCATCGCATTGCTGCCGCCGCCGACGCAGGCGATCACTTCGTCAGGGAGCCGCCCTTCGGCCGCCAGCATCTGCTCGCGCGTCTCGGTGCCGATGACAGCCTGGAACTCGCGCACCATACTGGGGTACGGGTGCGGTCCGGCCACCGTGCCGATGACATAGAACGTGTCGCGCACCGTCGCGACCCAGTCGCGAAGTGCCTCGTTCATGGCGTCTTTCAGCGTGGCTGAACCGCTGTGCACCGGCACGACGCGCGCACCGAGGGCCCGCATGCGACCCACATTCTGCGCCTGGCGCTCGATGTCTTCCTCTCCCATGAACACATCGCACTTCATCCCAAACAATGCAGCCACCGTGGCAGTGGCGACACCGTGCATGCCGGCACCCGTCTCGGCGATCAACCGCGGTTTGCCCATGCGTTTGGCGAGCATCGCCTGCCCAAGCGTATTGTTGATCTTGTGGGCGCCGGTATGGTTCAAGTCCTCGCGCTTGAGGTAGATCTTCGCCCCCCCAGCCTGTGCCGTCAACCGCCGCGCGAAATACAGCGGCGACGGACGCCCGACGTAGTCGCGCAGGTACGCCTCAAACTCACTGCGGAACGCCGGATCCGCCCACGCTTGGCTGAACGCCGCCTCAAGCTCGATCAACGCCGGCATCAGTGTCTCGGCGACATACTGCCCGCCGTACGGACCAAAATGCCCTTTTCGTGACTCACCCATGGCTATCTCCCTTGTGCCGACGGCACTAGACATGACGCACCTTCCGCACCATATCACGGATCAGGCAGTGGTCCTTCTTGCCCGGCACACGCTCGACCCCGCTGCTGACGTCGACGCCGTAGGGCGCCACCTGCCGCACTGCGTCCACGACATTCAGCGGTGTCAACCCGCCGGCGAGCATCACCTTGCGGCGCCGCGCCAGTTGAGCAGCCAACCCCCAATCGGCCAAACGCCCAGTGCCGCCGCGCGTCTGCCGCGTCATGGCGTCCACCAGCATGGCCGCTGCGGGGTAAACCGCCGCCCTTTCCACATCCTGGGTGTTTCCCAAGGCCACGGCCTTCCACACGCGGTCCACGCCGATCTTCTCAACCACCTCGGACGTCTCGTCGCCGTGGAGTTGCGCAATATCCAGGCCGCAGAAATCCATCACATCGAGGACCTCTTTCACCTCCGCGTTCACGAAAACCCCAACCTTCTTGACCTTCGAGGGCAAAGCTCGCGACAACTCCCGTAGGCGGTCGGGCATCACGTAGCGCGACGACTTCGGGTACAGCACAAACCCCACGTAGTCCGCACCGGCTTCGACAGCCGCCAGACCGTCCGCCTCGTTGGTAATGCCACAGATCTTGATCAACGTCTTCATACCTGCGTCCTACACCGGCAGCATTGTTTGTGACGGTTTCAGGTTTCAGGAACGTGGAACCTAGGCTAGTGTCCGAGCGTTCCCTCGCTGAAACCTGAAACCTGGAACCTCACCTGGCCTCGCGGCAAGTCCCGCAATGGGCCATACCTCAACCGCCCAACAGTTCATCCAGCGCCCGACCGGGCGACGGCTGCCGCATCAACGTCTCGCCGATCAGAAACGCCTGAATCCCTGCCCGCTGCAGTCGTGCGATGTCCGCAGGTCGTTCAATGCCACTCTCCGCAACGGCGACCATGCCGTCCGGTATTTGGCCGGACAGCACTTCGGCGGTCGCCAAGTCCACCTTGAAGGTGCGCAGATCGCGGCTGTTGATCCCAACGATCTCCGCCCCTGCGTCGAGGACCCGGCGCAGTTCGTCACCGTCGTGCACTTCACAGAGCACTGACAACCCTATCGCACGCGCCGCGCCGTGCAACTCACGCAACGCCGCATCATCCAACGCTGCGGCGATCAGCAACACCGCGTCCGCACCCCAGGCGCGCGCCTCGTGGAGTTGGTACTCGTCCACGATGAAGTCTTTGCGCAGAACCGGGATCGAAACGGCTGCAGCAACCCTTTCAAGGTAGTCTGGACGACCCTGGAAATAGTGAGGCTCGGTCAAAACGGACAACGCCGCGGCCCCGTGCGCCGCCAACTCGACACCGAGCGGCACCGGTTTGAACCCAGCCCGGATCAGACCTCTGGACGGGGATGCCTTCTTCAGCTCAGCGATGATCCGCGGCCGATCATCGCCCCGCGGCAACAGCGCCGCACGGAAGTCGCGGCAGTGGCCCCGCCGCGCGGCCTGCTCACGCAATCGTGCAACCGGGATGCGGCCCCGCCTCTCTTCAAGGTCCTTGCGGACCCGCGCAATGATTTCGTCGAGAATCGTCACTGCCTCGTATCCTTGCCGCGGCTGACCGTGCGAACGGGATGCGCTCGGGGTTTGGTGTTCGGACGGCGGGAAGTCGGTTTCATCGGGTTTATCGAGATCATCGGGTTCATCGGACGCGGCGGGCCCCTTGCCAGCTCTCGCCGGTTCGCTACCTCGTCGCATCGATCAGTGCGTTCAGCTTGGCGGTGGCGCCACCCGAGTCTATCGCCTGCCGCGCCAAGTCAAGGCCTTCCTCCATCGTGTCCGCCGTCTCGCCCGCCACAATGGCCGCGGCTGCGTTGAGCAGCACGACGGCCCGGGGCGCGCCCTTCTCCTCACCGCTCAACACCTTTCGCAGCAACTCGGCGTTCTCCGCCGGGGTGCCGCCGGCCAGATCCTCGCGGCGGAACGTATCCCCCAGCAGCATTTCAGCGGAAATCTCGTATGTCTTGACCACGCCGTCGCGCAGTTCACTGACCCGGGTCGTTCCCGTGCACGTAATCTCGTCCAGCCCGTCACTGCCGTGGACCACAAAGGCGCGCCGCGTACCCAGTTCCTTCAAAGCGCCGGCGAACATCTCCGTTAGGTCCGGAGCAAACACACCCAGCACCTGCCCGGTCGCACCGGCCGGGTTCGTCAACGGCCCGAGCATATTGAAAATCGTGCGCACACCCAGTTCACGGCGCGGCCCAATGGCGTGCTTCATGGCCGGATGCATCTTCGGCGCGAACAGGAACCCGATACCATGCTCCTGCAGGCACTGCTCCATGACGGCGGATTCCGCCTCAATGTTCACCCCCAGCGCGGCCAGCACATCGGCGGAACCGCACTTGCTGGAGACGGCGCGGTTGCCATGCTTCGCCACACACACACCGGCGCCGGCGGTGACAAATGCCGCCGCCGTGGAAATGTTGAATGTGTGCGCCCCGTCGCCGCCGGTACCGCAAGTGTCCACCACGCTGCGCGCGCCAGCGTTGATGTACACTGCATGCCGCCGCATCGAGGCCGCCGCACCCGACACCTCAATGACCGTCTCACCTTTCATCCGCAACGCCGTGATGAACCCGGCAATCTGCGCCGGCGTGGCTTCGCCCTTCATGATCTCGTCCATGACGGTGCTCATCTCCTGCCCCGTCAGGTCTTTCCGTTCCACCACTCGGGCCAGCATTTCCTTGATCATACCCACGGCCTCCCTTGCTCCTACCCACGACCTGCGGCATCCGTTGCCATCTTGACGAAATTGGCCAGAAGTCTCTTCCCACACGGGGTCAGAATCGATTCCGGGTGGAACTGTACCCCGACCGTGAGGTGCTCACGGTGCCGGACGCCCATGATTTCCCCATCCTCGGCCGTTGCCGTGACCTCCAGACATCCGGGCAGCGTGGCGCGCTCGATCACCAGCGAGTGATACCGAGTCGCTTTCAGCGGCGAGCGAATGCCGGCAAACAGACCTTCCCCGTTGTGCTCCACCTCCGAAACCTTGCCGTGCATGAGTCGCTTCGCGTTGACGATCGTGCCGCCAAACGCGTACCCGATGGACTGGTGCCCCAAACACACGCCCAACAGCGGAATGCGTCCACTGCACTCCCGGATCAGCGGCACGGAAATGCCCGCATCTTCCGGCCGCTTCGGTCCGGGCGAGACCACAATGCATGTCGGCTTGAGAGCAACGACCTGCGCCACGGCCAAGTCGTCGTTCCGCACCACTTTCACCTCTTGGTCCATGGCCATCAGGTACTGAACCAAGTTATAGGTAAATGAATCGTAGTTGTCCAGCATCAGCAGCATATGTTACCTCATCCTCATCGGAACGAGCACGAACGGACCAAACGGGATCATCGGGATCGTCGGACTCATCGGCGCCATCGGACGGATCGGCCGTGCCGGGCGACACCCACACACCCTCTCTCGCCTATTGCTTCACACAAACTCCAGATCCCGCGCCGCCAGTTCCAGGGCACGGACCATGCCGCGCGCCTTGTGCTCAGTCTCCTCGAACTCACGGTCCGGGTCCGAGTCCGCGACGATACCGGCGCCCGCCTGCACCGCCACGCGGGTGCCATCGATCTCCAAGGTCCGAATCGTGATGGCCAAATCCATGTTCCCGTCGTAACTGATGTACCCGACTGCGCCGCCGTACGCGCCGCGCGGTTGCGGCTCCAGTTCATGGATGATCTCCATGGCGCGGATTTTCGGGGCGCCGCTGAGCGTGCCGGCAGGAAACGTAGCGCGGATCAAGTCGAATGCATCCTTGTCCGGCAGCAGCGTAGCCTGAACGTCCGAGACAATGTGCATGACGTGCGAGTACCGCTCGATGCGCATGAAGTCGCGCACCTGCACACTGCCGGAGACGGCCACGCGACCCAGGTCATTCCGTCCCAGGTCAACCAGCATCACGTGCTCAGCCCGCTCCTTCTCGTCGGCCAGCAGCGAATCCGCGTTGGCGCGGTCCTCCTGTTCCGTCTTGCCACGCGGTCGCGTCCCGGCGATCGGACGCAACTCGGCGCACGTGCCGGTGAGCCGCACCATGACCTCGGGCGAAGACCCGACCAGAACGCGATCCCCGAACTTGAGGAAAAACGTGTAGGGCGACGGGTTGATAAGCCGCAACGCCCGGTACAACGTCAGCGGATCAGCGGGCAACTCCGTGCTGAACCGTTGTGACAGCACCGCCTGAATGATGTCCCCCTCAACAATGTAATCCTTCGCGCGCCGCACCATGGCGCAGAACTCGTCGCGAGTCATGTTCGACGTCAGCGTCACCTTGTCGTGCCCGTCGCGCCGTGTCGATTCGCGACGTGGGACCCGCATGCGCGCTTCGATCGCCTCGATGCGACGGCACGCCTCAGAGTAGGCCTCGTCGGGCGACGCATGCTTCCCCGGCCGGGCGCAGACCACGACCGTAACGGTGTGCCGAACATTGTCGAAAATGGCTGTCTCCTCGGTGAGCGCCATGGCCGCGGTCAAACCGTCCGACCTACGCTTCGGCTCCGGCAGGCGCTCGAACTCACCCGCTGTCTCGTACCCGACAAATCCGACCGCACCGGCATAGAACCGCGGCAACCCCGGAACGCGCACCGGCCGTATCTCCTTCAGGACGAGCCGCAGAGCATCCAACCCCTTGCTGCCGGCGGGCAGTAACTCGGCCCCATCCGCACCCAGGCAACGCGCCACCCCGTCCCGGACCGTGAAGACCGCGTAGGGATGAATACCGATGAACGAATAACGCCCCCACCGCTCACCACCTTCAACGCTCTCCAGCAGAAACGCACAATCGTCGGCAGCAAACCGGCTGAACGCTGACACCGGCGTCTCCATGTCGGCCAAGTGCTCGCGGAACACGGGAATCAGGTTCCCCTCCCGGCACAGGCCCCGGAACTGCTCAAGGCTGGGCTGAAACATGACGGCACGTTCTCCTGAATCTGAGTCGCCTAATCACATACCCTAGCCCGGGGTGCAAGAAAAATGCCGCGGAAGTCGGAGCCCTCTTCGCTCCTCCCGCGGCCACCTTCCCCCGCCCTGCTGCCAGGACGTCAGATTGGCCACGGCCCAACGCGATTGCGCCACGCCCACCAACCCGCGCTGCGATTCGCTCGCTTCACATTACACCCGCGGCGACTTTCGGCTGTATTAGTGTATCGAAACGCTAGAACAATAACCCAAGGCGAACATCCTTTCAAATCGAAACCGGGACTTTTTCCCCCGCCCGCTTCTCGGCGCCCACGTAGAACAAGACTCGTATGGCGGGCGGAGGGCCGCCCGCGGTACTGCCTGTCAGGAGGGGCCGGCCTGGGCTGGCACCAAACTGCTCCGCTTATTGCACAGGTCGATCTTTCTTCGTGTGCAGCAAAAGATCAACCCCTGCACGCGCAAGGCTTCCTCCAGAACTCCCCCGCCGCCGAACATCCTGCGCGGCACCGAATCCGAGGAAGTTCCCGAGGAGATTCCGAAGGACGCCCATTCGCGGAATCCGTCGTCCGTGCGCCCGGCCATCACCCTCCGCCCCGCCCCGCGTCCCGGGTTCACACATTGACCCCGTACACCACACCGTCGCTGACTTGCAGATAGAGTTGAACGGCATCGTAACGGAAAGCTGCGGAGCTCCGCTTCTCATCCCCCCAGCGCAGGACCGCCGAAGTACTGTTGCCTGAAACCGGCTCGCAGGCGTGCAGCTCGAACCCGGCAATGGCACGCCCACCAACCGGGTCGCGCAACTCGGCCTTGACCCAACCGTGCACGTCGGCGTTCAGGGATATCTCCTCCCCAACCTGGATGAAAGGCCGCAGCAGCGCGCGCCCGACGGTTCGGCCGGCTGTTGCCAGCCCGGCAAACCGTCCGCGCGGCCAGGTGGCCCCCATGATGCCGTACCACGGCTCGTCGGTCACGCCCGGACCCAGCCGGTGATTGTGCTGGGTGTTCCCTGCTCGATACAGCATGAGCCACCGCCCGCCGGAAATGGGCAGCAGGTTGTTGGTGGAATACGCGCTCATGCAACCTTTGCCGGGGACCGAGTCCCGCGGAATGAAACCGCCACGCAGGGGCCTGGCCCAGTGCCGACCGTCACGGCTGAAGCACATCTCGATGTCCAGGGTCTGCTCCCAGCAGTGGTAGTTGCCCAGAAACCCAATGCGCCAGTCCGGTTCCCGATGTTGGGTAAGATAATAGAACTGTTGCGTCAGCGGATCGGCGGCGTCCGGCACGATGACCAGTTCGGGGTCGCTGAAGTGAACCCCGTCGCCGCTGGTCCGACGGTGAATGACACGCAGCACGCCTGGCGCGTTGTCGTGCGGAGTGCCCTTGCCGGTCTCGGGCCGGTTCGGGAGCAGCCAGACGGAGAGCATCTCAAACACCCCCTGCTGGGCGTCATAGTAGACGTTCGTCGCATCGTTGCTGCGCAGTCGTTTCGCCGCCATGAAGTCCCATGTCCTGCGGTCGCCGAACTTCGCCTTCGGGTCCGCCGCGGTCAGTCCTGCCGTCCAGTCCGTTTGCCCCACCTCCAGGTCATGCGGGTGAAACACGGCTGGAAGATTCAGGTCCAGAAGCGTCCACGCCAAGCCGTCGCGGCTGTCAGCAATCGCATAGCGCACCATGCCCCGTTCCTGCCCGTGAAGCCAGAAATACATGCGCCAGCAACCGTCCGGCAGCCGGACCACACTCGGCTGGGTGATGCTCGCATCAGCGGCCAGGCCGTTGACACGGATGTGATTGGTATCTTGCCCCTCGTGCTGGAGCTGCCCCAGGCAGGGCTTGTCCCAGTGCAGGCCGTCTCCGGACTCGGCCACGGCGATCCGCATGCGCCTCGGGGAACCCCAGGGTGCATTGCAGTAGTAGTACATGCGGAACCGACCGTCATCGAGCGGCTGGACGCTGCCCGCAAAGACGCTGACACCGCCCAGGTCCGAAGGCCGGTCCCGGTCCATGACCACGCCGAGTTTGGTCACTGGCACGGAGACAAGGTGCATGCCGTTGACCGCATCCATCGCGGTCGCGTCGTAGAATCGAAGCGTACGGGTGTTCATGTCGACCCTCCTCTGCAATGTACCCCGGAACGGCTCCAACTCCAAGCCCCGCCTGGCGATGTCCAGGGCTGTTTCAAGATCTGGCGCCGCGTCTCGGAAGGCCACACCCCCGCGCACACCAAGTAGGGGCGGCCTGTCCTCAGGCCGCCCCCCCCGGCGTGGGGACACGCCGGGGGTACTCGCTGCACGCGACGGTCACGAATCTTGAAACCGCCCTGGGCGATGTCCTAACGCTCGCCAACCGCCCGCACAACTTCCCCTCCGGCGCGAGGACGCGGGGTCGGAAAATGCACGGATGAAAAAAAACCGCCGGTACGCACGTGACAACACGGCTGCGCATGTCATATTACGAGGTTCCAAACTCTCAGAGCGGCGCGGTAGCCAAGCGGTAAGGCGAAGGTCTGCAAAACCTTTATACACCGGTTCGAATCCGGTCCGCGCCTCCAAGTTTAGCTTGGCGAACGTGATGACGCAGAGGTTTCGACAGTCCCAGGTTTCCCAGCTTCGTGCATGACTTCTCATGACAGTGCAATGTGACGCTTACTCCATTACCCTACCGTCCCGCAAAGCGCTCAGGCGCGGACGCGTTACCGCAGGAGTTCCGGCCCACTGATGGCAAAGGCGAAACCCAATTCCGACACGATTCCCCGCCCCCCCGCGACCAAGCGCAAAGCAACTCCGGCTAAACGCGAGGTCCCGCCCCCCGAACCGCAGGTGGCGTCCACCCAACCCGAGGACGCCATGACGCAGTGTGTGGCGCTGTGCCAGGAACAGCGGTGGCGTGAGGCGGTGATCCTCATCCGGCGCATGCGGGAACGGGCGTCCCGAACCGGGAAAACAGACTTGCACGCCAGCCTGACGGGGGCGTTCCAGAAGATCGAGTTTTCACTGCGCCGCCAGATGGCCGCCGCAGTGATGAACGGCGCGCGCGAACTTCTTGCCAAGGAGTACCTGCTCGATGTTGGAAAATAACGAACCCATCCAGGGCCTCGACCAGGCCCGGGTGTTCTCCGTCATGGTCGAGCAGATCCCCTGGCCAAACCTGCGCGCCTATGTCCAGGCGAACGCCCAGGTTATGAAGCTCTGTTCCGTGGGCGGCTACCGCCTGGAACCCAAAACACGCGACCGAATCCATCGAGTGCTCCTCCGTGAGGCGCAGAAGGCCGAGTTCTCACAGGCCTTCTGCAATGGCCTCTTCGTCCCCTGGTACCCGTCCCACACCGAACTTCACAAAACGATCGAGGACTACTTCCACTCCGAAGAGTACAAGAAGCACCGGGAAACCAACAATCTCGGCGAAGACGTCTACGTTCTCCCGGATGACGTGTTCGAGCGCTTCTTCAAAGTCAACGACTTGGAGAAGTGGCACGTCCTGCTGTGCTTCAGTCCTCTGCAGTTTACCAAGTCCCAGGCTCAGAAGCTGGTGAGCGAGACGGGCGGCAATGCCGAGTTGATCAGTCGCCTCCGCGACATGGAGGCCCGCATGCAGGATCTGGACAAGGAGCACAACCGGCTTCTGTCCGAACACCAGACCATCAAGAGCCAGTACGAGCAGGCCAGCGCCGCAACCCAGGAAAGCCGGAAGGTGGAACGGACGTTGCGCACCGACTACGCCGGCTTGGAGAAGAAGCTGGAAGTCTCGCAGGCCGAGAACCGGAGGCTCCGGGAACGGATCCAAGACCTGGAAAAAACGCAGGCGCAGGCTGCCACGCTCCTGGCCGAACAGATGGCCCAGACCACGACACGGCTCGAACGCGATACGCAGCGCGTAACCGCTGAACGCGACGCGTGGCAGATCAAGTACGAACAACTGCGTGGCGAGAACCGCGAACTGGAACGCAAGCTTCACGAGGCGAAGCAGCAGATCCACGCCGCAGAGCACCAACTCCAGCAACTCCGCGCCGAGATGGAACATCTCAGTTCCTTCCCCGCGTTGTTATTCAACAAGTTTGACTGGCCCAAGGTCGGCGCCCAGCTCAAGCTTACTCCCGCCCTCAGCCGGCAGTTCAACAGCCTCATCCGGAAGCTGAGCTACGAGCAAGACCGCTCCCTGACTATCGAAGGCACCCTGCCGCAGTTCTGGGAGCGCCTTATGACCACCGAGAGGGACCTGATCGACAACATCGCCAAGAGCAACTCGCGCGAGGTCATGAAGGGCAACGCCGAGAAATACTGGATGGACCTGACGGATTCCTTCGAGGACGTGCGCATCGGATTGGAGGCACGGACCATCCTGCTCAAGATGCTGCACGAAATCTTCTACCAAATTTTGGAGTTGGATGACCTTGAGGCCCCGATCGTGCCCTTGGGCAAGACCAAGGACACCGGTATCTGAACGGAAACTGTACCCCGTGCAGTCGGCATGACTTGAACCTGCCCTGCCCCCCGGGTATCTTATCCCCTGTCACGCGGATTTCGGGCGATTAGCTCAGTTGGCTAGAGCGCCACCTCGACACGGTGGAGGTCGTAGGTTCGAGCCCTACATCGCCCACCAACCTCAACGCCCCGCAACTCCGCTCCGGATGTCGGGGCGTTTTGCTTGGGGGAGACCCCCGACATGTCGTGCGCCAGGAAGCCCCTCACGCGCCCGGTGTTCATCCCCGCCTATGACACCGAGCAACCCGGGACCTGCCTGGCGGCGTGCCGGAAGATCGCTCGCGTTCATCGAAAATACGCGGTGCCTGGCACATTCTTCATCGTCGGGAACCTCCTGGAGAAGGAGGGTCCCGAGTATCGCTCGCTCCTCGACGAGCCCGAACTCTTCGAAATCGCCTCGCACACCTACAGCCACAAACTGCTCCGCGACCAAGGCTACGTCAACAGCCCCGGGGTCAGCCCGGACCAGGTCCACGACGAGGTCTTCCGCGGCAAAGCCACGGTTGAAGACTGCTTCGGCCGCGAATGCCTTGGCCTGCGCCCCGGCTGCGGTTTCGAGTTCGGCTTCCAGGGCGCACCCAGGACCGTCGCCGAGATCGCCCACGCCGGTTTCCGCTACGTCAGCTCTCGGCTCTGGGGCCCGCACTGCAGCGTGCCCGCGCCCCTCGAGCAGGCATACACGTACGCGGCGGACGGCGCCCCGCAACTCTGGGAATTCCCGGGCCACGGCTGGCACGAGAACCTGCTCAAGGGGCACAATGCCACGCCCGGCCGGCTGCTGCTGTGGCCCCCCGTCTACCCGGAGATGGAACTCCTCCACGGGTATGTGAGAACGCCCCAGGAGGAGTTCAACGTTCACCGCTTCTTCGTCGATCGCGCCGTCGCGGACAAGGTTGAGTATGTCACCCTGATCTGGCACCCGTGGTCGCTCGACCGTTTCGATCCGCAGACGCAAATGCTGGAACTGTTGTTCGACTACATCGCGCGCCAGGGTATCGGGTTCGCCCGGTTCGAAGACCTGTGGCACGCGCGCCAGGGGGCGGGGTGAGGCGAGTCGCGCGCTTCCGGCTGCAGGCCTCCACTCGCCACGGCGAAGTCCCAGAGCCCGATTCTGGCGCCGGGCCGCCCGCCGGTCGGCGTGCCGGCACCGACGAAGCATGGCCGCATTGACTCGCGCCCGCGCAAGTCCGCGTGACAGCACCCCTTCGGCGTGATACAGTGTGGGCCGTTATTACGCCAGCGAAGGAAAGATTGCCATGAGACGTCTGCTTCCTGCTCTCGTTTTGCTTCTGGGAATCGCCGCCGCCGTCCTCTGCCTGCCCGGTCACGCCGGCTGGGTCGAGGACCGCGACGGCAAGACGGTCATCCACGTAACCATGGAAGGCTGGATCCTCCCCGACCCCAGTAATCCGAATACGAACAACCGCGCCGACGTGGAAGCCGTGAAACTCTTCCGCCAACGTTTCCCAGACATCTTCGCGCAGCGGTACCGTGACAAGTACAAGGCCACCCCCGACAAGTACGGCCGCCACAACTGGGATAACGTCGAGATCGAGCTGCACAAGGCCACGGGCATCACCGTTGAGGGTGTCGAAAGCGACTTGTTGGCGATTGCCGGCGGCACGGCGCCGGACATTCTCTACATCAACTTCCGCAAGTCTGACAACTACATCCAGAACCGCTTCGTGGCGCCGCTGGACGAGTACATCGAGAGCATGACCGAGGAGGAACTGGATTTTCGCGTCAACAAGAAAATTTGGCCGGTCATCAAGCGCAAGGGCCCCGACGGCGAAAAACATGTCTGGGCCTTCCCCTACGGCGGCGCCCTGGGCAAGGTGCTGCTCTTCCGCAGAGACCTGTTCGACGCCAAGAACATCCCCTACCCGGACATCAACTGGACATGGGAAAAAATGCTCGATGCCTGCAAGAAGATCACCGACCCGAAGAAGGAAACTTACGGCATCCTGCTCTCGCGCGGCAAACACGAGTCGTGGTACTGGTGCGCCTTCCTTTGGACCGCCGGCGGAGATGTCATGGATTACAACGAAGATACGGACCAGTGGCGCTGCGTTTTCGACAGCCGCGAAGCTGCCGTCGCCTTGGACTACTACACGCGCCTGGGGGCCGAAAGGTGGGTGGACGCCGAGGGCAAGGTGCGGCGCGGCTACTCGACCAAGGATGCCAGCGAGACCTACGCCAAGTGGGCCCGCGGCGAGGTCGGCATGCTGTACAGCTACATCGACGAGAAAGTCTTTGCCACCATCGACCCGGAACAGACCGGCATGGTCCCGGTCCCGCTCGGACCGACCGGCAAGCGCGGCGGGGAATTGAACAGCCGCATGATGGGCATGTTTTCCCAAGTCAAGGACCCGGTCGTCCGCGACGCGGCCTGGGAGTACATGCGGTTTTACGACTGTGAAGAAGCGACCAAGGTCAAGACCAAGGTCATGGTCGAAGGCGGGCTCGGCCGCTTCGTCAACCCGAAGTACCTGCGCGTGTTCGGCTATCCCGAAATCGAGCGCCTGGCACCCAAAGGATGGTCGGAAACGTTCGATATTGCCATCGAGACCGGACGCCCCGAGCCCTACGGCCGGAACAGCAATCTTGCCTACGACCTGATGACCTTCCCGATCGCCGAAGCGGAGAACCTGGCGGTCAACGACAAGCTGCCCGAGGACCCCGACCAACGCCTGAACGTCCTGCACGGACTCCTGAAGAAAGCCTGTGCCCGCGCCAACGAGGAGATGATCGGCATCATCACGCCAAGAGAGCGCCTCATGCGGCGCGTGGCCGCCATCGTCGCTCTGCTGGGGATCGTCTTCGCGTTCTCACTCAGCTACAAGGGCATCATCAAAGCATTCACGCCCCCGTCCTCTACAATCGGGGACCGGAAGGGAGCCTGGAGTTTCCGGCGCTACATGTGGGCCTACGTCCTGCTTATTCCCGCCGTACTGACGGTCTTCCTGTGGAGCTACGTGCCCGTCATCCGCGGCTCGGTTATGGCCTTCTACGACTACCGCTTGATCGGCAAGTCGACCTGGGTCGGCGTGGACAATTTCGGCGACCTGCTGTTCGACGGTTTCTGGTGGAAATCGGTCTGGTACGCGCTCTACTACAGTTTCCTCGTCGTCGGGCTGACCTTCCTGCCGCCCGTCATCCTGGCCGTGGCCCTCCAAGAGGTGCCACACGGGAAACTCATGTTCCGGATCATCTACTACCTGCCCGCGGTCATCGCGGGACTGGTGACCGTCATCCTGTGGAAGCAGTTCTATCAACCGAGTGAACAGGGCGCCTTGAACGCCCTGATCATGAACATCCCCGCGTGGGGCTTCGTCGGCATGGGAATCGCCCTGCTGTTGTGTTGCCTGGCGTTCACCCGGCGACTATGGATCCACGAGAAATATCCCGCCGGCTGGGTTTTTGTCGTGGCCGGTGTCATGCTCCTGATGACGTGTGTGAGCCTGGCCGGGAACATCCTGTTCCCGCCCGGCGAGAGCCTGGGCACCACCGCACTGAAGTTCGCCGGGCGCCTGTTCGCCACCACCCCGGAACCGTACCGCTGGCTCAGTGACTCCAAAACTGCCATGTTCTCATGCGTCCTTCCCATGGTCTGGGCCGGCGTCGGCCCGGGCTGCCTGATCTACCTGGCGGCGCTGAAAGGCATTCCGGACGAGTTCTACGAAGCGGCCGACATCGACGGCGCCAGTTTCATCGACAAAATCCTCTTTGTCGTGTTCCCGACACTGAAGGCGCTGATCATGATCAACTTCATCGGTGTCTTCATCGGCTCCTGGTACTCAGGCACGCAGAATATCCTGGTCCTGACCGGCGGTGGCGCCAAGACCGAAGTGGTCGGCCTCCATATTTGGTACAAAGCCTTCACCTTCTTGAAGTTCGGCCCGGCAACCGCCATGGCATGGATGCTGGGTTTCATGCTGATCGGATTCACGGTGCACCAGTTGCGAATGCTCTCGCGCCTGGAGTTCCGGACCACCGGTCAGACCACGAAGTAGCCGAAAGTCAGGCAGACGCCCGGGGTGCCCATGGTTCGGCAACCCGGGGAAAACGGGATACGCGGAAATGGCCATCCTCTCCACCATCGGACGCCGCTCGGTCAAAGTGCGGGCGCTCATCTTCACGCTCTACGTCGGGCTGGGGTTGGGCGCGATCACCATGGTACACCCGTTCCTGCTCATGGTGGCCGGCACCACCAAGAGCGGCGTTGACTTCCCCGACCTGCGCGTGGTCCCCAAGTACCTGGTCGACGACGAAGCGCTTTACCGTAAGTACACCGAAGCGCTGTTCAACGAGTCCTTCGAGACCATGAAATTCACCTACGGCCTCGACACCGCCTCGTTCCAAAGCATCACCGAACCGTCGGCCGTGAACGACAAGCTGGTCGACGCATGGGAGACCTTCGTCAGGGACGCAAACCTTCCGTCCTACACCTACATGATCGGCGAGACCGCGACCATGGTGTCGCGGGGCGTCCTTCCCCACCATCTCCGCGAGTTCAAAGGCCAGCTGGCGCGGCGCTTCCAGGGCGACATCAACCGCTGCAACGTCGAGATGGGCGCCGAGTTTGTCAGTTGGAACGTGTTCTACTTTGTCCCTGAGGTGTACCTCCTGCGCCGCAACAAGCCGAACCTGCGGCCCCTTGACCAGGCATTTCGCGAGTTCAAGGCCACGAAACCCACAGGCGCACGGTACTACTTCAGCGCCGAAGGTTACTTCCGAACCATCTTCCTGCAATCCAAGTACGGCAGGGACATCGAAACCTACAATCAGACGCACGGGACGCACTTCACCTCATGGAATGAGGTCCACTTCGGCCGGCAGTACCCGGCCGAATCCAGCCATTCCGACGCCGAGCGCAGCGACTGGGAGTTCTTCACCCGCACCATTCTTAACCTGTTCTGGGTGCGGCTCGAACCCCAAGCCGCCACTCCCTATCGGGATTTCCTGAAGGCCAAGTATGGCGGCATCGAGACGGTCAACCGCAATTACGGGACACGATACACCTCCTTCGACGAGGTCCCCCTGTTCGTCGAGCCGCCCGTGGAGGGCCTCATGGCCTCGGACTGGGATTCGTTCGTCGAAGGGTGGAAGGACCCTGACACCCAGAAACTGTACCACGCGCCCATCGACAGCATCCGCATTCACAGCGTGGATTTCATGTTCCGCGACTACCTGCAGTCGAAGTACCAAACGATCGAAGCGACCAACGCCGCACTCGGCACGTCCTACTCCGACTTTATGGCGGTCTTCCCGCCGCAACGGGATGTGCATTACCGCCACTTCCAACCGCGCATGGGCGAACTCAGGAAGGAATTCACATTCCGCAACTTCATCACCGTGTTCGACTATGTGGTCCTGCACGGCCGTGCCGTCGTGAACACCGTTGTCTACTGCTTGTTGTCCATTTTGGCCGCGCTCATCGTCAACCCAATTGCCGCGTACGCCCTCAGCCGGTACAAGCCGCCGTCGCAGTACAAAATCCTCTTGTTCCTGATGCTGACCATGTCGTTCCCGCCCATGGTCACACAGATCCCCGTGTTCCTCATGCTGCGCGAATTCCACCTGCTCAACACCTTCTGGGCCCTGGTTCTCCCAGGTTTGGCCAATGGATACAACATCTTCCTGCTCAAAGGTTTCTTTGACAGCCTGCCGCAGGATCTGTATGAGAGCGCGTCACTCGACGGAGCGGGCGAGTTCCGGATTTTCTGGCAGATCACCATGAGCCTGAGTACGCCCATCCTGGCCGTGATCGCCCTGGGCGCCTTCACCAGTGCTTACTCCAACTTCATGATGGCCTTGCTCATCTGCCAGGACGAAAAGATGTGGACACTGATGCCCTGGCTGTACCAGTTGCAGCAACGCAGTTGCGAAGGTGTCGTATTCGCCTCACTGCTGGTCGCATCCGTGCCGACGTTCATCATCTTCGTTCTGTGCCAGAACGTTATCATGCGCGGGATCGTGGTGCCCGTCGAAAAATGACCACGTCCGCTGGCATTGGGCTCGGCGAACGTTGACGTTGTCATTCCCGGACACCATGCTTGTCAACACCAGGAGAGTGGCTCCGTGACGAACCCGGGACCTGCCCCAAAACCCGCTGACGCGCCGCCACGCCCACCACCCGCGCTGGGCTTCAACGTCGAACCAGAAGCGGTCGCCGATATCCCTTGCCGCACTGGCGAAAACCCGTTCTGGCATCCCTTGGAGAAACGCCTCTACTGGGTGGACATCCCCAATGGCCTGCTCTTCCGCTACGCCCCGATGTCGCGCCGCAGCGAAAGATTCGAGATCGGCACTCCGGTCGGCGGATTCACCATCCAGGAGGACGGCCAACTGCTGCTGTTCATGGCCAAAGGCGCCGTCTGTCTCTGGCATGAAGGCCGAATGCGTACGGTCATCGAGGCACTGCCGGACGAACAGGAAAACCGCTTCAACGATGTCATCGCCGACCCGGAGGGCCGTGTGTTCTGTGGCACCATGTCTCCGCCCCACCGTCTCGGCCGCCTCTATCGCCTCGATCCCGACGGCACGATCTCCGTCGTGCTGGACGGCGTCGGGACGTCGAACGGACTGGGGTTCTCCCCCGACCTGAAGACGCTGTATTACACCGACACCCGCACCCAGGAAATCCACATCTTCAACTACGACCGGACCAGCGGCGCGATCACCAACCGCCGCGTGTTCGCCACAATCCCGGAACCGGACGGCAAGCCCGATGGACTGACGGTCGACGCCGACGGCTGCGTCTGGTCCGCACGCTGGGACGGGAACTGCCTGGTTCGCTACAACCCGACCGGAAAACTCGTCGCCTGCATCCCCTTCCCCGTCCGCAAGGTTTCCAGCCTGACGTTCGGCGGAGATAACCTGACCGACATATACGTCACGACCGCCGGTGGCCACATTCGCGACACGGACGGCCCGCAGGCCGGGGCCCTCTTCCACCTCAACGTCGGGGTTCGCGGCCGACCAGAGTTCCTCTCGCGCATCAGGGTGTGACCCGGATAGGACCCAACTCAAGGCCAACGCCGACCCCAGGAACGCGGTTTTCGGGAATGCCCGCGCCCCCGCGGACTGGCGTGGGGCTGGCGACTACAAGCCCTCACGCATTCTCCCATGGGCCTCGGGCCCATGTTGCGCGGCATCCTGTGTCCCCCACGCCCAAGTACGAGTGCCGTCGGTGCCTTGTAACCTTTTGAAGGATTGGCCGGTATATTCTCATACGCCATCGTAACGCTTCGGACAGCATGGAGGCCTGAAATGCGGACCCCCTTGGTCGCGACACGGTACGCCTTTGCACTACTCCTGACTGCCGCCAATTTCTGCGCCGGAGGCACGGTCCTGAAATACACGGCGTCCTACTACCGAATCCACGCCGAGGAGTTCCTCGATAAGGAGGTGAAACTCTACGTGCTCAGCCTGAATCCCATTCCGGGTCTCAACCCGGATAAACTCCCCAAGGGCTACAAGGCGTTCGTGGCCCACACTGCTTACGAGGGCAAGTACGGAGAGATGATCGCCATCCTCATCCCGGATGAAGACGTCGAGAAGGTTCTCAAGAAGTACGGAACAAGTTTCAACTTCCTGAACCTGACGAACGCCCGCAAGATGGAGGGAATACTCAAGGAGTTCCGCGAGAACGACAAGCGGGACTTCTTCGTCGTGCTCCCCAAGAGCGGATCTGGCGACGACTCAAGCACGGGCGGAACCAAGACGGACAGGGGCCGGGATACGGACAAGGCTGGCGACGCACGACCGGAACGGGACACCGCGGCAAAACATCAGTACCCCATCATCCAGGACGGAAAACTCTTCACGGGCGAAGACGGCGTCCCCGTGGAAGACGTCATCAAGTTCCTGCGGAAAGAGGGAAAGATCCTCTTCTGATCTTGCCACAACGGTGAACACGCCCGCAACCGGGGTGACTCCAGAAATCACCGCACTGAACTCGAGTCACGCGCAAGTTGATGCCAACGGCAGACCGGAGACTTGCCTCGGGCGCGCGCCACCTTCGCGAGCCCTTCCCCGGGGCACGTGTGGGAGTTCATGTCGCGCCGTGGTCAATTGTGGACTCGTCAGGCATGTCGGACCGGTCTCGTGTCCGACCGCTCTGCCGTGCCCGGCGACATTCAGTTCCAAACCACCTGCACGTAGACCGTGCCGCTCCCCTCGTCAACAATCAGCTCGCCCCAGTCCTGGCCCCCTGACGGGTAGATCTCGTAGCGCGTAGCAGGGAAATCGATCTTGAACGGGTACCACTGCACGTGAGGATTGATGCGCTCGTTGAACTCATTCCCCGACTGTGTGTACTTGTCCGTGTTCTTGAAGAAGTCCTCGGGAAGCGGAAGCCGCTGATGGTCCTGGCCGTAGGTCTTCGGCTGCACACCCAGCAGGCAGGGCGACGTGGCGACGAATTTCGCGATGTCCGGCTGCGTGGCACGGAACATGACGTATGCTTCGCCCTGCAGCAAACCGGTCCAGCCATAGGTCTGGATATCCTTCGCCGAAGCGGGCAACGGTGCCAACCCTGCGGCGGCCAACACTTCCTGTACCGCCCGTTGCTCGCGCGGCACACGCGAACACCCCGCCACCACCAGAGCCAAAGAACCCATTGCCAACACGCGCACCCAACTGCCGCTTCGCATGATGTCTCCCCGTAAATTTACGTTGACCGCCTCCTGAACTCCAAGCCGAAAAATAGCCCCCCAGCCGACGAAAAGCAACTACCGCAACGACCGAGGTTGCGCTCGACCGCGGAACAGGTCATGTTATTGGTGCACCCCGTCAACCGTCGTTCTGCCCCGCTGACGATCGCAAACCTTGACGGCAAACGTGGTGTTGACGTGACAAGTTTTGGCCCCTATGAACAATCCCTACGCACCCCCAAAAGCGAAGATAGAGGGCGCCCGCTCGGCCTCCTGGTCCCTTACCGGAAGGTTCCTGGCGCTCATGGTGCTGTCCGTGGTGCTCGCCCTGCTGCTCCTTCCCAAGACCGGCCTCATCGTCCTGCTAATTCCCGCCCTGCTCTTCCCTTGTTTGTTTGTACTCCCGGACTTTCTCTTCCCCACCCGCACCAAAATCATCATCAGTGAGGATGGCATCGATTACGAAGACTTCTCCCAGATCATCCACGCGCCATGGGACTCCATCCGCGGTCTTGGCGAAGAGCCGTTCTTCCGGTTCACCCGAATTGTCGTCGATCATCCACTGGCGAATTTCTGTCTCTCGCCACATCACCCCCACGCCGATGCGCTGAAGGCTGCGGTCGAGCAGCGGCTCTTTGGCGCGACCAAGCCTGACAGCAGCGGGGGTGCGTCCGCTCCTGGACAGGCCAACAACACCTCTATCCCGTAGGCATGCGAGAGGATACAGCACGGTGCTTACGGGCGTGATCCTCGGGTTTGCGGCCGCGTTCTTCCAGGCCCTATCGTACCTCAGCAGTCGCCTGTTCGTCGCGCGACTGCAGCGCAGCGTCGGCGCCCTGCTCATCCTGTCCCACGTGCTGATGGGGTTGGTCAGCGTACTATGCCTCCCCCTCGTGCTGCCCCAACCCCTGCCCGCCTGGCGCATCTTTCTGGGCCCCCTGGCTGCCTGTTCGCTGTTCTATGTAGCCGGACAGACAGCTCTCTTCCTGGCCTTGAAACACTCCGATGCGTCCCGTGTCTCGCCGTTGCTTGGCATCAAACTGGTCGTCCTCGCCGTGATCACCAGCATCTGGATGCATCAGAGGTACTCCGCGTCGCAGTGGGCGGCTGTCTTCCTCGCTGTCGCCGCCGCCTGGCTCCTGAACCGCTCCGGCGGAGCCCTGCGCTGGCAAAGCATCGCCTGGGTTCTCGCCGCCTGCTTGGGCTATTCGCTCTCCGATCTGAACATCCGGCGCCTGGTCGCCTGTTTCGCCGAACTCGGGCTGTTCCGCGCCTCGTTGCTCAGCACACTGCTGTGCTATGCATTCCTGGGCGTCGGCTGCCTCCCATTCCTGCCACTGCTGAGAAAACAACCGCGCCAGGCCTGGCTGCAGGCCGCCCCGTTCGCCGGCGCCTGGCTCATCGCCATGCTCTGCCTCTTCGCCTGCTTCGGCAGCATCGGCGTGGTGTTCGGAAATATCGTGCAGTCCACGCGCGGCCTGATCTCGATCGCACTGGGAGCAGCCATCGCCGGTGCCGGACTCCACGACATCGAAGCCCACGTTGATGCCGCAGTCCAGAGACGGCGCATCCTCGCCGCACTCATGATGCTCGCCGCCATCGCCCTGTTCCATCTCGCCTGAAATCCGCCGCCGCCCCCCCCCAATGCTATTAACCGTCACGGTCGCGGCGATCCGGGCCGTCCCTCAGTCCCGGTACGGTTCCGGCTGTACCCCGCGCGGCCTCCGCGCGGTGCCAGCGGGCGGGGGGCCGCCCGCGGTACTTCGGAGAAACCCTTTGGCCGACGGTTAATAGCGTTGGACACCCCCCCCCGCAACGCATTACAGCGACCCGCCCCGACGCGGTTGCGTCCTCCCCGCCTCGGCACTATACTGAGGGCCGCTTCGCCCAGCGGCAGTTCGAGACTGGGCCGTTTGTGTATTCCCGGACAATGCCTTTGGCAGGACACGATGGCAATCAACCTCACGGACAACCCGTTCCGGCGCGCTGACCAACGCCCGCAGGTCCATGTGGCTCACGGGCACGGCGCCTACGAGAACACACGCGCCGTTCTGGCCAAACTGGACCTGAGCGGCGTCCGCGGCAAACGCGTTCTGCTCAAGCCCAACGTCGGGCGGATCGCGCCTCCCGGCAGCGGCATCACCACGCACCCACAAGTGGTCGCAGCCGCCATGGACGCCTTCATCGAGGCCGGAGCGCAAATCGCCGTCGGCGAGAGCCCCATCGCCGGCGTCAAGACGCTCGAGGCATTCGCCGCCTTGGGGCTCGATGTAATTGCGCACCAACGAAAATGCCCCCTGATCGACCTGGACGTACGCCCTGCCGTCCGAGTCCCGGTTCCTGAGGGCAAGGCCATCCGCGAACTCAAGGTCTGCGCCGACGTGCTCGAGTACGACCTGGTCGTCTCCATCCCGGTAATGAAGATGCACATGCACACCGGCGTGACGCTCGCCATCAAAAACATGAAAGGCTGCCTGTGGCGTCGCAGCAAGGTGGATCTGCACATGCTGCCCCCCCTGGACGGCGATGACGAAATCCCCATCAACGTCGCCATTGCGGACCTCGCCAGCGTACTTCGACCGCACTTGGCCATCATTGACGGAACCGTCGCCATGGAAGGACTCGGCCCGAGCGCCGGAGAACCCAGGGAAATGAACGTCGTGGTCGCCGGCGCAGACGCGTTCGCCGCCGACACGGTGGCCTGCGCGCTGATGGGTGTAAAGGTCCGCGACGTGGCACACCTGCGCATTGGCGGCGCCCGCGGCTATGGAGTTGTGAACCTGAAGAGCATCGCCGTTTCCCCGCCGGGTTGGCGGAAATGGGCCCAGCCCCTGGCGCGCCCCCCGTCCTCCATTGATGTCCGCTACCCGAACATCACGGTCCTCGACCGCAACGCCTGCAGCGCCTGCCAGTCCACGCTCCTGCTGTTCCTGCGCGGGTATGGCCGGCAACTGTTCGACTACTTCCCCGGCAAGAGCAATCTTACGGTCGCCATCGGCCGCGGCCATGCCGACGTGCCCACCGGAACCCTCTGCCTGGGCAACTGCACCGCCCGTCACCGCGACCGCGGCATCTACGTGCGCGGTTGCCCGCCCGTCACCAGTGAAATTCTGCGCACCATCTCCGGCAAGCCCCTGTCCGATGTCTTGGATGGCCTCAGCCGCACGCACGAGTCGTCGGCCGACACGCCAACCGAAAAAATGCCCGACAAGTGCCCCGCCCACAAACACAAAAACTGAGGCAAGACAGCCCCCAGACGCTTCGAGTCGAGTTGCATGGAAGAGGAGATCCCTCCATGAAGGAGATTCCGTTCTTCGCGGAACTGCGACGTCCACTGTACCCGTTGCCGGTACCGGTGTTCGACCGTTCAAAACCGGGCAAGGGCGAGTTCGCCATCACTTCGGAGTGGTGCATTTCCGTGCCCGCCGACGCGTCCGAGCAGGTCCGAATGGCCGCGGACGACCTGCGCAAGTTCCTGCTCGAGGGCGGAATCCGTGTCGCGTATTGCCGGCAAACATCCAAAGGCCAGCCCAGCATCCGCCTCAAAAAGGGCGGCGCGCGCGGCGCCGCTCCCGAGAACTACCGCATCCGCATCAGGCCGGACGGCATCGTCATTACCGGTACCGACGACAGCGGCGTGATGTACGGCGCCTTCTTCCTCGAGGAACTCATGAAGCAGCGGCGCGCCCCGATCCTGAAGCCGGGCAACATCAGCCGGAGGCCCATTCTTCGCACCCGCATCCTGCGCTCACCCATGTCGTTCTTCCACCGGCAGGAACTGCCTACAGTCCTTGACGCGTACCCGGAGACCTACCTCCTGCGCATGGCCCACCACGGCTTCAACGGCATCTGGCTGCGCGGACGCCTCCACGAAATGGTCAAGGTCCGCGCCTTCCCCGAATTCGGCCTGGATTCCGACCGCATCCTGAGGGACGTCAACACCCTGGTGCAGCGCGCCGCCAAGTACGGCATCAAAGTTTTCTTTTACTTCAACGAACCGCTCGCCATGCGCAAGGACAGTGGCTTCTTCGACCGCTACCCGCACCTCAAGGGCCAGTCGCACGGGTCCGAGGAAGTCTTCGCCATGTGCACCAGCACGCCCGAGGTGCAGGTGTTCCTCCGCGACGGCATGAAGTACCTGTTCACCAAGGTCTCGGGCCTTTCAGGCGTCATCCTGATCACCGCCTCCGAGTTCCACACGCACTGCTTCTCGCATTTCGCGACACGGAACCAGGCACCCGGCGTCTGGCGCGAAAAGATGGAGTGCCCACGCTGCCGCACGCGCACGCCGCAAGCGGTCATCGGCGAGGTCATCGGCTGCATCAACGACGGCGTGAAGGCCGCCCGGCCCGACGCGGAAGTCATTGCGTGGAACTGGAGCTGGACACTGTACGAGGACGAACCGCAACCCGGCGTGATCAAGGCCCTTCCCAAAGGCGTCGGGGTCATGGCGGATTTCGAGCGCGGCGGCAAACGCGTCACCGACGGCTTCAAACACATGGTTGACGAGTACAGTCAAACCTACGTCGGGCCTTCGGAACGGTTCCGCGGCACAGCCAAGGTGGCGCGGGAAACCAAGCGCGGCATGTATGCGAAACTCCAGATCGGCGTAACGCATGAGATCGCCAGCGTCCCGTACTTCCCCGTGTACCGCAAGCTCGCCGAGAAATTCCTGAGCCTGAACCGCCAGCATGCCATTGGCGCCATGGAGTGCTGGAACTTCGGCAACATCCTCTCGCCCAACACCGAACTGGCGAACGCGTTCTCGTGGGCGCCCTTGCCGAAGAGCATCGACGCCTACCTGCGCCGGATCGCCGAACGCGACTTCGGCGCCAAAGCGGCGGCCCCGCTGGTCAAAGCCTGGGACTGCTTCGCGCGCGCCACCGAACACTACCCGTTCAGCATTCCGCTGCTGTACTGGGGCCCCCAGCACTTCGGCCCCGCCTTCCCCCTGTACTTCAAGCCGGTCAATCGGCACATGCCGATCCCGTGGCTGCTCCCGGCGGACGTGAAATACGACACGGACTTCTCATGGATGCAGTACACAAAGTTCGGCGACGAAATCGCCAACTACCTGGGCCCGTTCACACCTGAAAAGCTGGTGTCGTGCTTCGACAACCTGGTCAGGGAATGGCAGCGTGGCGTCGATTTTATGCGCAAGGCCCTGCGGGGTGTCCCCAAGTCGTGCCGCGCCAACGCGGAGCGCGAGTACACCGTCGCAGCCGCGGTCCTGTCGCAGTTCACCACGGTCCGCAATGTCACCGAATTCGTGCACCTGCGGAATCGCTACGGGCAGGAAAAGAACGCGGCCGCAAAAAAGCGCCTGTTGCAAACGCTCCTGACCATCGCCGAGGGCGAAGTGAAGAATTCACTCGCCTGCCGCGACCTCGCCGAGCGCAACAACCAGCTCGGCTTCCACGGCGAGGCGTTCGGCTACGACTACACCCCGGCCAAGATCAACGCCAAGGTGCGAACCACGCAAACGTCCATTGCCCAAATCCGGAAGGCACTGAGCAAGTTGGTGTGAGGAACGCCCCCCCGGTACCACGCCGGGCGGGCACATCCAGGGTGGACATGGCCCAAACCACCCGGATGGTCCGGGAATTCGGGCCGCAAGCCAGTGAGAGACTCACATAGGTGACGCCCATGGTCAACTGGCATCGGTTTGAACCCGGGGATTTCGAGTACGACTTCGAGCACGACAAGCTGGCGGAACACCGGGTTACCTTCGAAGAGGCGGTCCAGTGCTTCTTTTCTGACTTCGAGGTGCTGCGAAACAAGCGTTTTGGAGATAGATTTCAACTGATCGGCAGAACCGTGGCCGGGCGGCGGCTAAAGATTATCTTCCAGATCAAACCCAGCAACATTGTGCGGATAGTAACAGGATGGCCTCTATGAAAAAGTCCGCCACAACCTACCGACGCCTGACGGAGAACCAGATCGACACCATGGTCGTGGCGGAAGCCGACGCGGAAAGCGCATGGACCCCACCCGTCACAGTGAAGCAGCGGCGGCCCGCGACCATCCGGCTGCCGGCCGAACTGGCTGGGCGTGCGGCGTTCCTGGCGCGGATCCATCACCGGCGCAGCGCCGCGGAGTGGGTCGAATCGATCATTCGCGAACGAGTCGACTTCGAAGAGTCGGCCCTGAGCGGGCTGAAACAGGCCGTAGCAACAGGACGGCACGATTGACGGCGCATGCCATCCAACGCGCCATGAGCTTCGAGAAGAACGTCGAAGCGTGTCAAGTCAACGGCCCAGTTACCGACCGGACTTGTGGGGCTCTTCACCAAACTCATCAGTCAATCCAGGAAACCGCCATGTACCGTCGCCGGTTCACTCTGATTGAGCTCCTCGTCGTGATTGCAATCATCGCCATTCTCGCCTCCATGCTGCTCCCGGCCTTGACCCAGGCCAAAGACCGGGCCAAGCTGATCAACTGTGCGGCCAATGTGCGGCAACTGGGAGTGGCCGTGCAACTGTACCTAGAGGACAACACGGAGTACTTCCCGGAGACATGGTGGACCGCTCTCACCGGTTGGCAGCCAGCTCCGGCCGCCTACCGGAGCCTTCTCGCCCCGTACGCCGCGGAACTGGAGCAATGGCGTTGCCCAGGCCGCCCAGCACGCGACGGCATCACCGTCGAGCCGGGCGCGTGGAACTCCAGTTGCACGCACTACATCTACAGCAACTACTTCTGGTACAACGCCCGGTCGCTGCGCAAAGTGGCGAAGACCGACAGTTCCGGCGTGTTCGTCGACAACCGCCACTACACCTATTGGGCTCTCGACGGCTCCAACCAGGTGTGGCCCAATCCCTACGCTGTCAACACCATATCGCGCGTGTCCTTCCACCACGCCATGTCCGCCAACGTGGTCTTCGTCGACGGCCATGTCGCCACCTACCGCATGGGCTTCCTCAAGCCCAGCCTGTTCTGGCCAACCGCCGTCCCGTAGCCGATCTTGCGATGCCTGCCGAACCCCTTGGAGGGCGCGGCTTGTCACAGCGTGGCGTCTGCGCAAAGCCGGGCTTCGCGAGCCGTCCCCCTGCCATCCGACGGTTCGGTCAGGAAATTCTGCGGGCCGGCGACTCTACTGGGACTCGCAGCTCAACCGGCCGCTACTGCAGCCCACGTGCGAAGTTCGCATCGCGTCCCGCGGGTGCCGTCCCGGCCCGGAATGCGCCCCAAATCTGCCTGACTCGCTCCGCCGTGTAGTGCCGCCACACGAAGTCGACGCGCAGTCGCTCCGCACCGGCTCCCGTCAACTCCCGGACATGCTGCGCCAGGGAGAACGGCTCGTCGTGCAACAGCACGGTCCGACACTGGTCGCGCACCGCGAGGAACGTGGCGCCATGCTTCCCCGCAAGAATCGTCTCAGGACTGCCGCACTCACCCCCGCCCCGGCACGCCGGCTCAGCGCCGCGGAATGCGCACGTCTCCGAGATCAACAGCGGTGTGTCCTGGTACACGACAACCGCGGCGCGTCCCCCGAACTCGCGCAGCAATGCCGCCAGATTCTCACGCCCGTCCTCGGGCGACAACGTCACGCGCCCTACCCCCATGTCGAACAACTGCGACACCGCCAGCCGGTTCGTGCAGTAAAGCGACCAGTCCGTCGTCAGGTCCAGACCTCCGCCTGCCAGCAAAGCGAAGCCGGCGAGGTTCGAGACCTCCCACTTCCGCCATCCCTCCGCCCGTAAGCGCCCCACCGTCCGGCGCACCGCGTCCCCCTCAGGGGTGCGCAGCACAACCGGCAACGCCAGACGTAGCTTCTCCCTCCCCGCCCGCCGCGCCAGTTCATCGAGTTCTGCTCGCAGCGCCGCTTCGGACTCCCGCCCAATGTCCAGCACGATTTCGTCCACAGCGGGAAAGTCCGCGTCGCTAAGCGCCTGCAGGTACCCGGCCCGGTCCACTTTCACCGACCAGCAGGGGACGGGCGGTCGTGCCGCAGCGCCCCGCGACGAATCGTCGGAGCGCGATGCGCCGGTCTTCCAGTCTGAGCCGATCCCCTGCCGTTCGCAGCCGTCCGTCCTCCGCATCTGCCCCCAAACCGCCTGCCGTCTCCGCAACCACGACCGCCGTCCGCGCCGCCAAGGCCGCTTGCCACGCCTGTTCCGCAGCAGCGACCAGATCGCGCCGGCACTGGTTCAAGAGCGAGATCGGCACGAACAGCCGCTCGGGGTTCTCCTCCTCCAACGTCCCGAGCGTGAACCGCGTCCCGCCCATCTTCGCAAACGCTGTCCGCAACGCGTCCCGCGTTCGCTCCGGCGCATCGGCAACGCTGAACGCCCCTGACGTCACCCGCGCTTCCGCGTTCAGTTTCCGGTCGCCCTGCCCCGCCAGTGCGAACTCCGCACGGGCTGACACCGTGTCGCGGCCCACCGTCACCCGCACGTGCAGCGGACACAGGTTCCGATGCAATCCCGGTTTTGGACGCGTGAACTGATAGTGGCGCCGCGCTGCCTGCGACGAGGCCCAGCAGACAACTGCACCCACGGGAATCTGCGGATGCTCCGGCGGCAGCCCAACCGCCACCTGCGCCCCAGCCGGCACCGTCACCATCGGTTTGAACCGCGCCTCACCGCCAGACGCCGTGCCCGCGGACTCCCTTGGGCGGTCCGGGGCTGCCCCGCCCCGCCCCGCCCTCTGCCCCCCTCCACCCTCCCCCTGCCACCGTTCACCGCGCCCCCCACCTGACTCCGTCACGCACCACAACTCCGCGGCGGCAAATCCGTACGCCTTCGCCAAGCCCGGTATGTCGACCTGCACTCCGTCGTGTCGTTCCAGCGCCTGCCGTGTCCGGAACAGTACCGCGTACTTGCCCGGTTCCGGCCGCACGATCGCGATCACCTCACCGATCGGCAACCCGCGGTGCCCGACCGCTTCCGGCGCCACCACGTCGGGCGTCCGGCGCGAGCGCAGGTACAACCGCGTCCACGGCCGGCTGAAAATGCTGCGGAGTTCCGCTTCGAGTTCCGTCTTTTCGTTGCCCCGCAGCGGCCCGTCCAGGAGCCGCCGGTAGTAGTGCGTCACCGCCGCCACGTATAGCGGAGTCTTCATTCGGCCCTCGATCTTCAGCGCTGCCGCGCCCGCGTCCCGAAGCGACAGAACATCTTCACCCACGGCAAGGTCTTTCATGGAGAGGAGAAACGGTGCCCCGGTTCGGCCCTTCGCAGGCCACGAAACGGGTGCGGAGTCCGCACCACGCAACGCATATCCGTCCCGGCATGGGTAGGCGCACCGGCCACGGTTGCCGCTGCGCCCGCACAAGTGCGACGAGAGCAGGCACAGCCCGCTGTAGCCGTAGCACAACGCGCCGTGGATGAATGTTTCAACCTCGATCCCCGGGACCGAGGCGGCGGCGTGGACATCGTCCAGAGTCAGTTCCCGCGCCAGCGTCACTCGCGCGAAACCCAGCCGCTGCAACGCCTCCACCCCCTCCCGGTTGTGGATGGCCATCTGCGTACTGCCGTGCAACCGGAGTTGCGGTGCGTAGGCCCGCACCAACCGGACCACACCCAAGTCCTGCACGATCACCGCGTCCACACCGACTTCCGGCAACGCCACCAAGACCTCGATCACCTCGGGCAACTCGCGATTCTGCGCCAGCGTGTTCAGCGTCACGAACACCCGCCGGCGCGGCGTCAGCGAGTGCGCATACGCCGTGAGATTATCCAGATCCTCCAGCGACAGGTTCTCCGCGTCGGCGCGCGCCGAGAAGCGACGCAATCCGGTGTAGACTGCGTCCGCGCCGAAGTAAAACGCCGCATACCCGGCATCCAGACTTCCAGCCGGCGCGAGAAGTTCAGTTCGTTTACTGTCGCCCATGGCCCCACTGTTCTACGACTCGTAGCCTTCTTCTTTTTCGACCTGTACGGGTGAATCCAGCCTCGCCTGGGCAGGCAGGGGTCGCGAGCCCGCTCGTAGTGGTGTCGCAAGCCCGGCGGCTGTCCGTCGGGCAAGACACCATCCCCGCGCCACGTCACATGTGCTTTTGGCGCACCACTGCCGTTCTGCGCACTGCGAGCACACTACGAACGGGCGTCTGCGTATCCAGGTGCCCACGGGAGCGCTCCTTCTCTCTGTGGGTTTACCTGCCCAGATCGCTATCTGGAATACCATAGCGCAACCCGCCCGCAAGCAGAGATCCCTGTGCGGGTAAATACACACACGCACCGACGCTCCCCCATGCACGTCACCGCACACTTCTTTCCATCGGGAGTAACGCAATCCGGGAGCCCCAGCAATGCCCCCAAGGCCAGCACGGAGACCAGCCAAGGCTCGTAGTTCCGCGTTCACGCGGTCCGGGTGACGCGTGGCTACGGGAAAGGGGACCGCCCAAAATTCCACCGATCAAGTGGCACCCAAAGCCCGCGAGGACGCGGGCTGGCTTCGACTGGAACGAGCCGATGGATACGCCGCGAGGGTTCAATACCATCGATGCGGACGGGCCGACGAGCAGTGTGAATGCGTTGCCTGCAGTGTCGCCGTCGGATATCCCGGTATCGTGGACGGGCACGGACGACGACGGCGGCGCCGGGATCGCGGGGTTCGACGTGTATGTGTCGGTAGACGCCGGGCCGTGGGAGCTGTGGCTGGACAACACCGCCGCGAACTCCGCAACCTACCCTGGCACGGCGGGGCTGGTGTACAGCTTCTACTGCATTGCGACTGATTGGGTCGGGCATACGGAAGTCAAAGCGCCGGTTGTCGAGGCGACGACCACGGCGAATGCCATGCCGCGTATTGCGCTTGCGGACCCCGCACCGCACACCATGCTGAACACCGGCGACACGTACGTCATCACGTGGATTGATTCAGACCCGGATAGTAGCGCCACGATCAGTCTGTACTGGGACACGGACACGAATGCGATGAATAACACCGAGTCGGTGCCGCGCGAATCCGGACCGCCTGAAGGCGGGACTACGAGCCTCAAACCGGCCCGCGAGGACGCGGCCGCTCCAAGGGATCTTGCGGCGTGGGGCGTGATCGCGGAGGGGAACGGCGGCGGCAGCTACGCGCAAGTGGATGCGATCGAAGCCAAGACGGGAGTCTGGGCATACGCGCCGACTGCGGTCCGGGGCGGCCTGACCGTGCGCGGCCGGCCGCTGCGCGACTACGCGGTGGTCTTGCACCGCGGCTGGAACCTGATCGCGCCGACCGCGACCTGCGTGTACCCGGATCTGAGCCAAGTCCCCGGCCCGGCCTGGTATTGGGACGGCGACGCGGCCTTGTACCGTTCCGTCCCGCACGGCGGGCAGTTGCTCACGGGCCGCGCCTACTGGGTCTACGCCACGCGCGACGTAACGCTCACGCTCGGTCCGTAGTGCCGCACACAATGGGGTTCCACCCCATACCCCGCTGGAGGACCGTTGGCCCTCCAGACCTCCCAGTGGCGATTGTCATTTCCGGCGGCGGACGCCCGCCGCCGGAAATGGCAATCGCAATGTGGGGTCCGGGAAGTCAATGATTCCCCGGCGGGGGTTTTGGGGGCAGAGCCACCAAACGGCGTTGGGCGCTACACCGTGGTGAATGCGCTCGTGTCGGGGTGGAATACGGTCTTCAGTCCGGCGAACTCCTGTTCCAGGCGCGCGGCGAAGAGTTTCACGCCCGGGTTCTCGCTCAGCGCATGGCCGGTCTCGATCATCGGCACCCCGGCATCACGTGCGAAACTGAACCCGTACTCGTCGCACTCCCCGGCAATCAGCACCTCGGCGCCCAGGTTCACGCACGTCGCCTGGTACCCGACATTCGTGTCCAGACCCAGCCCGCCCCAGGGGAACCCGGCCACGGACACGACCTTGTCCAGGTCGCCGGTCATCCGGACGTGGGAAACGTTGAACGTCGCCTTCACCTTGGCGACGAGCTCGCGAACCGTCGTGCGCGGGATGGGCAAGACCTTGTTCCAGCCCGTGCCAGGCGTGGGATTCTCGACACCCAGGACGCGAATGAACTCATCCCAGATGCAGATCATGTCCAGTGACCCATGCACACGCAACACAGTCAGTCCGCCCGCCGCCGCCGCTGCGAGCCGCGCGCGGTTCGCCGGCCACGACATCTCCTGCGCCGTCAGCGGACCGAACATGGTCGTGAAGTAAAACTGCTCGTGGCACAGCACCACGTTGCAGCCTTGCGCGGCGGCGGCACGCAGCGCGCCCACGTCCGCCATCCAGCACAGCAGCAGGCCGCGAATCTCCGCGTTCGGATCGCCGAACAGCACACCTTCGTCGCCGTTCAGCCCGCTGCCCTTGAGCTTGATGATATGCTTGATCAGGTCTTGGACGGTCATGGGGGCCTCTTTTCGCCCTGTATGGGAAGATCCGGCCTCGCACAAGGACGGTAGCCGTGGCTCGGCGCGTCCCGCGCCGAAGTGGAGTGCGCCGGCCGGTCCCCGGCCGAGGGCCTCGGTCCGGGACGGACCTGCGCACCATGCTGCGGTCCCAGAGGTCCCGCGCCACTGGCGTGCTGCGCACCGTCCGCCGCCGAACCGCGCCTCCACGACACCCCCCCTCTTCCCTGACACCTGAAACCCGAAACCTGAAACCTCTGCTGCCTCACAGCTTCTTGGCGGTCGACACCGAGCCCTTCTTCACTTCCGCGGCCGTGACTTCGCGGCCGAGTTTCTCGGACATGTAAATGGCCTCGGAGATCAGCATGGTGTTCAGTGCGATCTCCGCGGTCGGCAGCAGTTCGACCCGGTTCTGCAGCGCGGCGATCCAGTGGTGCTGCGAGCTGTCGTACACATCGCCGACTTCCTTGACGTTCGCCCAGCGGTACAACGCACCGTCCATGTCGACGGTACTGTCCGTCGCCAGGTCTTCGACCGTGGTGAAGAAGCCGAACGGCGCCAGGCGCACACCGCCCTGGCTGCCGAAAATCGACGAACCCTCGAACGCGTTCATGTGCACCGCCCAGGCCTCGATGATGTCCAAGGTCAAGCCGCCGGCGAATCGGACGAAGCCGAGCCCCAGTTCCTCGACATTGTAGCCGCTGCGTTTGGCGCGCGCCGGGTCCAAGGCCGTCTCTTGGTACGTCTTGCCGCTCACCCGCTCAATCTTCGGGTTGCCCATCAGGTACAGGAGCTGCGCGATGTGGTACACGCCCATGTCGTAAAGCGCGCCGCCGGCCGCCACTTCCTTCTGCACAAACGAAGCCGTGCCGTATCCATCCACGAATGGCCGACCCCGACGCCGATGCCCGGTGGACCGCGCGTGGTAGATGTTCCCGAGCCGCCCATTGTCGATCAACGTCTTGGCGACGCGGCTCTCCTTGCTGTACAGCGTACTGAGCTGGATGTGCAGGTTCTTCTTCCGCTTCCGCGCCGTCTTGAGCATGGTCTCCGCATCAATGTACGAGCCGGCCATCGGTTTCTCGCAGTACACGTGCTTGCCTGCGTTCAAGGCAGCAATCGTCACCGGCGCGTGCAGGTTGTTGTGCAGGCACACGTCCACCGCGTCGATATCGTCGCGCTTCAGCATTTCGTGGAAGTCGGTGTACTTGCTCGGAATGTTGAACTCCGCCGCGACCTTGTCCAGCGCCGCCGCATTGACGTCGGTTGCCGCCACGACCTTCGCGCCACTGACCTTCTGGTAATTCCGCAGGTGACTCTGCGCAATCTGTCCCACGCCGACAAACCCGATCCGAATCGCGTCCGCCATGTCCAATCCTCCCTGGTATTCTCTCTCATCCAAATGCTTCTGGACAGGAGCGCCACGAATCCTCTGGCACGACGCCCCCGGAGCAGTCCTGATATCGAATATACCGCCACCGCCGCACCTGGCAATGCCGGATGGCCGTGTCGGTGGTAATGCGTCAGCGCCCCCGGCCGGCGGACCGGCCGGGGGCGCTGACGCATTACTGTCGGTGCGTGTGCGGGGCGCAGTGCGGCCGACCGCTCGCTGAAGCTCGCTGCCACTTCCGCCTGAAGGCGGGACTCCGGCGCAGACAGCACAGTCACAGCCGAGTATGACCGGGCGGCAACGGCCCGGGAGCCGCCGACGCTTCACGGATGGGGACTTTGGATCCTTGCATTCGCCGCTTCTGCGTGCAATCGTAGTCACGCTCGAACAAAGGAGAATGCCATGCAACGACGCGTCTGTCCCATCACAGGTTTTGAACTGCCGGTGCTCGGCATCGGCTGCTGGTCTTTCGGCGGCGGCGCCTACTGGGGCGCACAGGACCGGAAGGACGAGGCAAACGTCGTCCGGGAAGCCATCGCGCGCGACTGTAACTACCTCGACACTGCAGAGGTCTACAATAGCGGCGCCAGCGAGGAAGCGCTGGGCGCAACCGTCCGGACATGCCGAGGCGATGTCATCCTCGGCACCAAAGTGCCGCCATCGGCCTGCCATCCCCCGGCCCTGCGCGCGCATTGCGACGCCAGCCTGCGACGCTTGGCTACGGATGCGATCGACCTGTATATGGTGCACTGGCCGCTGACGCGCCAGGCGATCAAACCGTTCACACAGGACGAAACCATCCTTGCGTCCCCACCCAACGTGACAGAAACCTTCGCGACGCTCCTGCAACTTCAAAAGCAAGGCAAGATCCGCCAGATCGGGGTCTGCAATTTCGGCGTCAAACAACTTGGCGAAGCCCTGGCCACCGGCGCAAAGATCGCCGTGAACCAACTGTTCTACAGCATTCTGGCCCGGGCCATTGAGTTTGACATCCTGCCGCTCTGCGCCAGGCACGGCGTCGGCGTCATGGCCTACATGCCGCTCCTCCAGGGGCTGCTGACCGGCAAGTATCACAGTGCCGACGAGTTGCCCTTCGCCCGGGCGCGGATCCGCCACTTCCGCGGTGACCGCAAAGACTCCCGGCACGAAGGGCCAGGCTTCGAGACGGACGTGTTCGCCGCGCTGGATGGGCTGCGCGGGATTGCCGCCCGGGCCGACGTACCCCTCACCCACCTGGCCTTGGGCTGGGTGGCGGCCCAGCCAGGCGTGGTCTGCGTCCTGGCCGGAGCGCGTACCGGTGCCCAGGTCGCCGAGAACGCCGCGGCGTTCGCACGCCCGTTGCCTGCCGAAACGCTGGTCGAGGCCGAGGCGCTCACGCGCCCGCTGCGCGACGCCATGGGCACCAACGCCGACTACTTCGAGAGCGCCAAGAACTCCCGAATCGAGTGAGACAACCAATGCCAGAAAAACCGAACTTCCTCATCCTGTTCCCGGATCAGCAGCGCCACGACACCATCCACGCCGCCGGGTTCCGGCACATGAAGACGCCAAACCTCGACCGGCTCGTGCGCGAAGGCTGCCTCTTCAGCAACGCCTACTCGCCCAACCCGGTCTGTGTTCCCGCACGGCACTACCTCATGACCGGCACGACCGGCCGCGACCACGGCTACTTCCACAACGTCAGCTCGCCCATTACCGACGAAGGCATTCCAACCCTGCCGCAGATGCTCTCCGACCATGGCTACACCACCGCTGCGGTCGGCAAAATGCATTTCCTGCCGCCGCGCCGGCACCACGGTTTCGACGAAATGCACCTGATGGAGGAACTGCCGCACTTCCGCGCCGAGGATGCTTACGCTGAATATCTTGCGGCGCAAGGTCTTGAAGATATTCAGAACCTGCACGGCGTGCGGCCGTACGTCTACCACCACCCGCAGTGCGCGCTCGTGCCCTGGGAACACCACGGCGAGAACTGGGTCGGCAAGCGCGCCGTCGAATTCCTGAAGCAGAACGGGAAGCGCCCCTTCTTCCTCATGTGCGGCTGGGTCAAGCCGCACCCGCCGTGGAACATTCCCGCCGAGTGGCAAGGCCATTACGACGACGTCGAGCTGCCGGAGCCGATCCCGCGGTCGCGCGCGAAACCGTTCCACGCCGCGCCGTCCGACTGGTTCGGCGACCACGACAGCCCGGAACTGCGGCGTCAAATCCGCGCCGCGTACTACACCTCCGTCTCCATGGTCGACCGCAGTGTCGGGGACGTGCTCGCATACCTCGACCACGCCGGGCTCATGGACAACACGGTGATCATTTTCGCCTCAGACCATGGCGAAATGCTGCAGGACAAGGGCTTCTACCAGAAAGCATTGCCCTACGAGAGCGCCGCGCGCATCCCGTTTGTGGTCCGCTACCCGAAACGGTTCGCGCCCGGGACGCGCGACACGCGGTTTGTCGACCTGCTCGACATCCTGCCCACCGCGCTCGACCTCGCCGGCATCGACTACAACTACAAGAAGGCGCACTCACGCTACCGCCTCGCCGGCGACTCCGTGCTGACGCCACAGAGCGAACGGCGCGACCGCGCCTACCAGAGGTCCGAGTGCGGGACGCGCGCCGGGCGCTGGGTCTGCTTGCGCGACAACCGCTACAAGTACGTCTACTCCTATAACGGCGGACTCGAACAGTTCTACGACCTGCAGAGCGACCCGAGCGAACTCCACAATCTGGCCGGAACCGACCGTCTGCCGCAGGAGGATTTTCGCCGCATTAAGGCGAAGTGCGTTGAAATGGAAGAACTGTGGGGACCGGAAGGCTGCGTCGTGAATGGCGCGTGCATTGCCTTCCCCTACAACGCGCACCCGGAACACTACCAGGAAGGGAGCAAGTTCCCATTCTGGGCCAACCACCAGTTCCAGGTCTTTCAGGACAAGCCGACCCAGGACAAAGCCCGCCGCTACGTTGACGAAATCCATCAGGCCACCGCCGATTGCGGTCCGGCGTTTCTCCCAAACCTGCATCCCGACCCCACGTGGGCCGAGAACTGGCTCGAGCAATTTCGCAAATTTGGCGGCGACGACACGCTGGCGCAACGGGTCCTTGGAAAACCGTGACCACAGGCGAACGAGGCCATGCCCCCTCACCCAGACGGAGACTCGCGACAAACCAGGCTTGTAGTACCGCGTTTACGCGGTCCGGGTGACGCGCAGCCACCACGCATAGCCCCGACCGGCGACGGGGCAGCAGGTCCCCCGAGAAAAGCGGGAATGGAACCGTAACCTCCATCCGGGGGCGGAGGTTGAGGATTCCCACAGCGCAAGGGGCAGCAAGGCTGGCAGCCATGCTGCTACTTCCCGGAGGGGCCTGTCACGGTATGGCGTGCCCTACTTCCGCAACACCGCCAGCGTCCCGTCCGCCTTGGCGGCCACGACCGACCGACCGTCTGCGGACTTCGAAAACGCCACGACCCGCGCCCCCCCGAGACGCACAGTCGCCTCGATCGCGCCGGTGCCGGCGTCGAGCACGAATACGTCGCCTGACTTCGTGCCGACGAAGACCTCACCAGCACCGTCCGCGTCGGCATCCGTTGCCAACAACGCACTCGCCTTCGCGTCCAGCGTCCGGTACCAGACTCGATCGAGCCCGATCGCGCGGGTACTGCCGCGCGGCTTCGGACGTACCGCCGTCACGCCGCAGATCGTGTCAGCCGCAATCACCGTCGCCGGCTCTTCCGGCTTGGCGCGGAAGTGGCACATCTTCACCAGAGTGCCGCGTATCCTGCCGCCGGCATCCTCGCCACGCGCCTGGTCGTGCCAGAAACACGTCAAGCCACCCGCCGTCGAACACGCGATGACTTCTTTGCTCGCCGCGCCGCCGAACAGGTCGAGCGCTTCGACGGCCACCGGCACGTCAATGTTGAGTCCCTCGTGTCCCTCGCCCTCGAGCGGGATGGTCATGCGGCCCGTGCAGTCGTAGATCTGCATCAGGCAATAGGACGTGAAGAACAGCCCGACGAGCTCCAGCTTGCCGTCTCCGTCGAGGTCCGCCACATCGCCACAGGCAAAATCGCCACTGATCCGACCGCGCCGGAGCGCCATGTACTTCTCCCAACGCAGCGTGCCGTCGCCGTTGAGCACATGGATCCAGTTCGCGCCGGCCACCACCTCGTTCCTGCCGTCAGCGTCGAGGTCCACGATCCGCACATAGTCCACGGCCGGCTTGGACGACGTGTCCGGATGCGACGCCTTGCAGGTGAAGGTCCACAACTCCTTGCCATCCGCGCTGAGGGCATGCACCTTCTCGTCGTCGCAGCCGAACACCAGTTCCGGTTTTCCGTCGCCCGTCAGGTCGCCGATATCAATAGTGCGCACATCGCCTGGCGTGGTGAACCCCCAGCGCTCCGCCCCGGCCAGGTTGCACACACGTACTCCGGTCGCCCCACCCACGATGCACTCTTCCACGCCGTTGCCGTTGAGGTCCGCCACGCGCAGGACACTCACCGGTGTGCCCAGCGTGACCGTGGTCGTCGTCAATCCCGCCGACGGCTGCTCCTGCAGCGCCATCGCGCCAACCGGTTGGGTTGGCGTCGCCACTGCACGTGCCGCCGCAAACGCCGTCTGCACCGCGCCCGCGTCGGGCAGCGTGCCGCCCGCAACGCACACGCCGTCCGCCGCGAGGGCGAACATGTCCGCGTTGCCAGCTCCACCCGGCATCGCGCCCAGACCGACCAGGATCGACGCCCCGTCCTCCGTCACCAGCGCGCAGCCGTCGCCGGCTGGGACCATGCTAACGCGCGGTTGCACCTCAGGCGCTGAGTACGCCTGAACCAAATTCATGAACACCAGACTCTCGCCGGTCTTCAGCGCCCGCGCCTTGTCCTGCTGGAACAGCGTCGCGGCCGCTTCCGTGTAAGGGTAGGATGCCTTCCATTCGTCTTCGTTCTGGAACGGCGACCGCTCGGTGTCCACGCTCGCGCCGCCATCGGAGACGATCTTGCAGAACCGGCCGTCCTGCGACAGGTACAGGTCCTTGCCGCGCAGTTCGGCCGTGCCCAACGCCTTGAACGTGCAGCGCGCGAAGAACTCCCCGTCCTTGTCCGCCGTCACCCGGTCCAGCACCAGGAACCACCGGCCCTTGCGCCAGAATATCGACCTTTCCCAGACCCCAAATGCCGTCCGCGTCAGCCCCCACTGCTCATTCTCCGCGAACGTGTCGAGACGCGCCAGCGTCTTGCCGGGGAGCCGGCCGTTCCCATCGCAGGCGACAAACACGCCGCTGTGATCCTGCGGACTCCGCAACTGATACGTATGGTCCACCAGCCACATGCGCCCCTCATCGGTGAAGTTCACAATCGTGTTGATGTCGTCGTGCTTGTGCCCGTGCGGCCCGGGCACTCCGGACCAATCCCCCGTGCCGTCCAGCAACAAGTACTGCCCGTTCGCGTCCCAGTTCTCGCGGAACACCAGCTTGTTGAACAGCTTCGCATCCAGCTCCTTCTTCTCGGCGAAGACCGGTTCCTTCACGCCCTGCCCCTTCTCCAGCGGCGCCTCGTATAGCGGCACACGGATCAGGCCGGTCCACTCAACCGGTTCTTTCGGCACAACGTCCAGGTCCACGACGATGTTGTTCTGGAAAATGCGCAGTCCGCACGCCTGCGGCAGTTTCTCGCGGATCACCCAGTAGAGGCGCGGGTCGCGGTGGAACCACGCCACGCGCGACAGCAGTTCGAAGAACGCAGGTTCGAGAATGGCCGAAGCATCGCCGAACCCGGTGCCCAAGCCCAGGTTGTTGATGCAGGCGGTCGCGACGTACTGCGCGTGATGCAGCGCCACCCCGCGTGTGAAGTACGTCAGGTCCGGCCGCGCCAGCGAGTACGTGACCGTCTGCTCCGGGCAGTAACACAGGTACCCGGTCGCATCTTCCAGGATCTGGAACGTGCTCGCCTGCGCGGAGAAAACCGCCGCCGCGCAGTTCATCCAGTACTCGCTCTCCGGAGACCGGTAATACTTGTAGAAGTAATGCCACGCCTGGAACGAACGCAGCGCCGAACTCGTCCCGTGATTCTCGTCCAACGTCTGCACGCAGCCTTGGGCGACCTGTTCGTGGAAGACGCGCCGCTCATGCCCCTGCGCCGCATCGCGCAGCAGCGCGTTGGTGATATCGAGCCGGTCCGGGTCCGTCCAGATCGGCAACTCCTCGAGCAGATCCCACTCGTGGACGTGCGTCGCAGAGCGCGCACCCATTTCGCGCGGGGGTGATGTTTTCGCCAGCAGATGCCGGTTCTTGTCGAGCAGTTCCTTCATCAGCGGCAAAAGTTGTCGGTCGCCGGTACGAAAATACGTCTGCCCCATTCTCGCCAGAATCCCGGTCACCGCTGTCATGTCCTGGTTCGCATCCTGACTCGTGACCATGCCGCCCGCCGCATCCATGAACCCCGCCCCGCGCAATTGCTCACGAAACCACTCCATCCCCGTGTACTGCGGCTGCCGCTTGGACGTCAACGACTGGGTCTCGTCCGGAAAGAACGAGTACGCCTTCTTCGCGAACTGGACGTCCACGACCGGTTCCCTCAGAAGAACTGTCTTACCCGCGCCTTTCAGGTACCGTTCCGCGAACACGCGCACCGCGCGGTCCACACCGTCTGCATCCGAGCCCGCAAGCACGAGCACATTCACGCCAGTTGCGAACGGATCGTGCACGGTACGAATGACATACCCGCCCTGCCCCGGATAGATCGAGTCCGCGACCACGTATCCCGGGCCGCTCAGGACGGCAAGCAACCGGTTGTTGTTCACATTCCCCAAAGCCACCAGGTTGCGGCCCGCTATTTTGACCTGATCAACGTGCCAGTCCTCGCCCGCCACGTCGGCGTCAGTCAAGGTCTCCAACGCCGCACCTGATTCCGCGGCGACCAGTTCGCGCAACCTTGCGACCGCGGCCCGCGACCGGTCGTCTGCCGGGCATACGACCACGGCCCGCGACACGCCGTTCTCAACCAATGCGGTCTGCGGGTAGAGCGGCTTGAGGGTCGAAATCGGTGCGGGTACGGGAGGCAACTGTGCCCAGGCGAGACCGGGACAACAGGCAACGGCCACAACGGCCATGAGGCGGAGTCTGGCTCGCATGCTGAAAATGTTTCCTTCCGGTTCGACACAGAGACGACGACAAGCCCCTGCAGGTAAGTCCATCACCGCGGCCAAACCGCCTTTCCTGGCGACGTCTCCCTGCGAACGCACCTCGCGCTCGTAGTGGTGTCGCAAGCCCGGGCCAACCGCCGGGCAAGACGCCATCCCCGCGCCACGCCACGTATGCTCTTGGCGCACCACTACCGTTCTGCGCACTGCGAGCACACTACAAACGGACGCGTGCCTGACCGTGGTTCTCTGCCACAACATCCTCGCAATGCCGGGCGCGCAACGCCGTCCGGAATCGGTCGTCACAAATTATCGAACAGCGTCTCGCGAATACTGACCGCCGCGTACCAACGCACGCTGCCGTCCATGAAGAGGATGTTCACCCCCGTCCCGTGACGGGGAAACGGCAGGCGTGGCGTGGTGCCGAACGGCATGTCGGAGGCATACGGACCGAAGTCGAACTGACTGAGGCGATCCGCGACATACCCGGTTTCGGCCGGTTTGCGCACCCGCTTCAGCGTCGGCCAGTTGTTCACGCCCACGCCTTGCGCCTGCGCCGCAGTGGCACTTACCGTGAAGTCGACGCGATTCCCGTTCGCGAAGGCCGCCAGGACCCGCGCCCCAGCCGGACACGCATACACCGGAACATCGGTGTCGCCGACGCCGTTGCCCCACTTGTTCTCCCAGCGGTTGCGGCAGTAGTAGGCCGAGTAGCAGATCGTCCACGCGTACGGATTCAGCACGGTCGGGGTTGGGTTCCACGCCCCGTCACCGCCGCCGATCCACTGATCGTAGTCATCGGCATACAACGCGACCGTAGCGCCGACCTGGCGCAGGTGCCCTACGCAGACAGCCGTGTCCGCACGCCCCCGGGCCTGCTGCAGCGCCGGCAACAGAAGCGCCGCGAGCATGGCGATGATGGCGATTACCACCAGCAACTCGATGAGCGTGAAACGCCTGACCATTGCCGTGTAGCCACCGAACAGCGCGTCGCCCAGCGTCCGCCCCTCAACACGATCGCGAAACCGGCAACCGCCGGACGACAACCGTGCCCATAACCGTGGGGTATCAAACATTGTCCTTACCTTCCTTCTGTACAATGCCCCATGCCCTGCCAAACTAACCACCAGGCAACCCTCGCACGCCTCGCGCCCCCGAAACTTCCGAATTTCACCATTATACGGCGAGGCACTTGCCCTGTCAAACGTATCCTGAGCTCCGCCTCACGATGCGACGCGCATCCCGCGGCTCTCCAGCAATCGCCGGACAGTCCGGGCGTCCAACGCCCACCGGGCCGCCACCCACCACCAGCACGTCCGGCGCGGCGTACACCTCGTACATTCGCACCGCGGACGGCGGCTCATCGGGCTCATCGGGATCATCGGATGGGCTCGCGGCGGCGGCCCGGCTCTTGCCTGTCGTGCCGCGTCGCTGTCAACCCTCCACGGGGCTTCGCCCGTGCGGTATCAGCATCAGTCCGCACGCCAGCACGAACGGCACGGCGACGGCCACAAACAGGTTCTCCGGTCCGAACCTTTGCAGACAGTAGTCCACCAGCGGCGGTGCCGCCACACACCCGAGCGAACCGACGGCAACCGTGACTCCGACGGCGGTGCCACTGCAGTGCGGATAGCGGTTCGCGACCAGCACGACCAGCAACGGCCAACCGCCGGCCATCAGGAATGCGGCGAGCGCAAACAGAGCCAGGCTCGCGCGCCAATCACCGGCGAACCGTTGCGCGGCCAGCGCGGCGGCGGCGGCGGCGAACCCCGCCGCCAAGGTCCGTTCCAGGCGCACGCGTTCCGGAACCAACGCGCACAACACGCGCCCGCCGATCATCGCCAGCCAGAACAGCGAGATCGAGTAGATGGCCCAGGCTTCGGGCGCGGCGCGGTATTTCCGCAGATACATGTTGATGTACAGCCCCACGGCCGTCTCGCTCAGCACGTACAGGAAGATGGCCGCGCACGGGATCAGCAACGCCGGCTCGCGCACCGTGCGCCATACCTCGGTCATGTTCCAGCCCTCCCGCGACGCCGGGCGAGGAATGAACGACCGCAGATAGAGCAGGAACAGCACCGCGGCAAAGAACGCCGTGCCGAGGAAGAACACCGGCCAGCGTACGCCGCGCGGCAACAGGAACCCGATGAGGAACGGCCCGCCGCACGCGCCGATGCAGTACATGACCTGCAGGATGTTCATGAACAGCCGCCGCCGCGTCGGGAACAGGTCGGCCACCAGCGCGGAACTCATGCCTTCCAAGATGCCGCCGCCCATGCCCATCAGCGTGCCGCCGACGCACGCCGTCGCGAGCCCGCCGGCCGCAGCCCAGACGCAAGCCCCCGCCAGCATGAGGCCACACGCCAGCAGGAACACCGGCCTCTTGCCCCAGAAGTCCGAGACGATCCCACCAGCCACGGTTGACAGGAAGAACCCGATGAACTGGAACGTCGTGGTGTACGCAAGTGTTTCGGGCGCGATCCGGAAATCCGCCGCCGCGCGCAGCAGCACGGCCGGCAGCGTGCTGGCGGACAGCGCACACACGAACAGCGACAGCATCGCCGCCGCGCACGGCAGGACGAGGTTAGGCGCGGGCGCGATGCCGGGTACATCCGAAGTTGCTCCGCCGCGCTGGCTCACGTTGTCCATCCGCTCTTGGGACTTACGGTCCGGGCTTTCGCTCGTCCGGGCCGAGACCGGGACGCGGTGGCTGGCCGGGAAGCACATTCGGGATCCAGGATGATCAGTTTCCCGTCCTCCACGTAGGCAATGGGATTCCCCATCCGACGGTGCGTCTCCAGCGCCTTGCGCACCGCATCTTGAAATGCCTTCTCCGCCTCCTCGGCGAATGCTCTGGGGTCTGGCATGATCATAGCCCCACCTCCCCGCGGATGCGCGCGAACCGGTCCGCGTCCTTGATCCACTCGTCCTCCTCGCACCGTTGGTACACGCAGACGGGCACCTGGCCGGTGTTGTCGAGCAGCAGAAACCGGTCTGCTAGGGCGCGGTAGCGCGGCAGGTTGGCGACGATGCGCGGGCCACGGCGGCGCAGGTCCGCTTCAGGCACGTCATGGCCACCGGCACGGACGCGGCAGGCAACGCGCGCGGCACACAAGTCCGCACGCGACACCCAGATCAGGACCAGACAGACTCGATAGCCATGGTTCTTGAGCGCGGCGAGCGTAGCCAGGTGCCCCCGTCCGGAGAACGTCGTCTCGAACCCGAAGCTCATGCGGCGAGCGGACAGTTCGCGAACACGCTCCAGCACCAGACGCCCGGCACGCATTCCAGCCGCGGCCGGGTCGAGTGGCGCGAGCCCGGCCGCGATTAGGTCCGGATTCACGAACTCGTGGCAGGCCGCATACCGCGGCAGGTATTCCAGGGCAAAGGTTGTCTTTCCCGCACCGTTGGGTCCACCGACCACGACACACCACGGCACATCGCCGGGGGATGCAGCGGCCGCGGCGGCAACGGCATACCCGGCCGCGGACTCCTTGAGCGTCCGCCCAGGGCCTGCATCGACCTCCGTCACCGACTGCACACGCCAGACGTGGCCGTGCAACCGAACCCGGCTACCGGGACGAAGAGCACGTTGGGTTTTGCGCTGTGGCATGATGTGATGCATTATACCGGAAGCCCAGGCAAGTTCAAGAGCGCACGGCAGCCTCGCCCCGCCGGACACTGTTGCGCGGCACGGCCAGTGGCGCGGGACCTCCGGGACCGCAGTAGGGTGCTCGGATCCGTCCCGGACCGAGGCCCTCGGCCGGGGACCGGCCCGATCACCCCACTTCGGCGCGGGACGCTCCGAGCCACTGCACACAGCGCGTGAACCTTGCCCGTTCGGTCGTCACGCTGCGCTTTCCCCTTGACCATTGGCAACGGCGGCGGCGCGGCACTACAATACCCGAACGGGCACGCCAACACACCGCCAGTACAGAGAAGGGGAACCTGCCATGATGCGTCATCTCACAGGTCTGTCCAGTGGCCTCGTTCTTGCCATGATCTGCGCCTGTCCGTCGTCAGCGCCGGCACAGCAGGACGCGGCCGCGGCAGCCGCTGCCGAACCGCCGGCCATGCTCTATCTCGCGCCGACCGGCAACGACGCCTGGTCCGGAAAACTGCCTGCCCCCAACAACGCCAAGACGGACGGACCGTTCGCGACGCTCGAGCGCGCCCGCGACGAACTGCGGAACCTCCGAAAAGCCGGCACGCTCCCCACCGGCCCGGTCGTCGTGGAACTCGCCGGCGGTGTGTATGAGCGCACTGCGCCGCTCGCGCTCACCGCGGAGGACTCGGGCACCGAACCGGCGCCTGTCACGTACCGCGGCCGCAAGGGTGAGGTCGCCCGCATCGTCGGCGGCAAGGTCGTCACCGGCTGGCAGCCCGTCACGGACCCGGCGGTGCTCGCACGGCTCGACGAATCGGCGCGCGACAAGGTGCGCCAGGCCGACTTGCGCGCCCAAGGCCTCATCGACTACGCCGAGGTCAAAGCGGGACCCGGTTGGGGCCAGTCCCAACCGGGAATGGAACTGTTCTTCCAGGACAAACCCATGACCGTCGCGCGCTGGCCGAACGAAGGCTTCGCGCATATCGTCGACGTGGTCGGCGGCGCGCCGCACAAAATCCACGGCATCCCCGGCGACAAGATCGGCAAGTTCACCTACGACGGCGACCGCCCAACGCGCTGGACGGCTGAGAAGAACGTCATGCTCCACGGTTGGTGGTTCTGGGACTGGGCCGACCAGCGCCTCAGGATCGAGTCCGTCGATACCGAGAAGAAGGTCATCACCCTCGATCCGGAGCCCGTCCACTCGTATGGCTTCCGCAAAGGCCAGTGGTACTACGCCTACAATCTGCTGCCGGAACTCGATCAACCCGGCGAATGGTACATGGACCGCGACGCCGGCATCCTCTACTTCTGGCCGCCGGCCCCCCTGGACTCGGGCGACGCCATGGTCTCGGTGGCGCCGGCCTTGGTACAGATGAAGGATGTGGCGTACCTGACGCTGCACCGCATGACCTTCGAGTGCAGTCGCGGCACGGCCCTGTCACTGGACAACGTCAACCAGGTGCGCGTGACCGGTTCCGTAATCCGCAACACCGGCGGGTGGGCTGCGAGCCTGAGCGGCAAGGCGAGTGGCATCGTCGGCTGCGACTTGTACAACATGGCCGAGGGCGGTGTCTCGATGAACGGCGGCGACCGCAAGACCCTCACCCCAGCCGGCCTTTACGTGGACAATTGCCACTTCTTCAAGTTCGGACGATGGAACCCCATCTGCAAGCCGGGCGTGCAGGTCGGCGGCGTGGGCAATCGCGTCACCCACAACCTGTTCAACGATGCCCCGCACATGGCCGTCATGTGGGGCGGCAACGACCACCTGTTCGAGTACAACGAGTTCCACAGCGTCGTCTACGGCTCCAACGACGCCGGGGTCATGTACGCCGGCTACAACCCCGCCATGCGCGGGCACATGATCCGCTACAACTACTTCCACCACATCTACGGCTTCGAAGGCCGCGGCTGCAATGGCGTCTACCTCGACGATATGTTCTGCTCCGCCACCATGTTCGGCAATATCTTCTACCAGGTGCCACGCGCCGCGTTCATTGGCGGCGGCCACGACAACGTGGTCGAGAACAATGTCTTCGTGGACTGCAAGCCGGCGCTGCATGTGGACGCGCGGATGATGGGCTGGGCCGCGGCCTCCGTGCCCACCATGAAGCAACGCCTCGAAGAGGTGCCGTACAAGGAGGAGCCCTGGTGCAGTCGCTACCCGCAACTGCTGACCTACCTCGAGGGCAACTACGCCGAACCCCGCGGCAACATTGTCACCCGCAACATCTGCGTGGGCGGCAAGTGGGACGAGATCGAAGGCAAGGCCAAGCCGGGTGTCGCACTCACCGACAATCTCGTTGACGAAGACCCGAAGTTCGTCGATGCCGAGCACCTGAACTTCCAGCTCCGCGACGACTCGCCCGCCTGGAAGCTCGGGTTCCAGCGTATTCCCATCGAGAAGATCGGACTGTACCCGGACGACCTGCGCGTCTCCTGGCCGGTCGTGTGCGAAGTCCGCACCAAGCCCGAGACGCCGGCCCCCCCGGCGAAGAAGGCCCTACGCACCGCCCCCGCAGTCGTCAAGGTACCACGCCTATCTGCACCGGTGATGATCGACGGCACGCTCACCCCGGAAGAATGGTCCGGACTCGATGCGGCCAAGGGCATCGTGATTGAGCAAGGCCTGCAAGGCGAGAAGACCTCGCCACCGAGCACCGCCTGGCTCGCCTGGGACGACACCGCGCTGTACGTGGCCATCGACAACAGCATCAACCCGAAAACCATCATCCGCCCCGGCAACACCTGGGGGCAGGACGACGCGGTCGAGCTCGCGATCCGCAATCCGGCCGCGGGCAAGGACGCGCCGATCCTGGTCCTGCGCGGGTTCCCGTCCGGTTCCTTCGTCAGCTCGGACGAACCCGGGACCCCGGCCGCGGTGGTGAAGCGCGTCGCGGAGGGCGTCCAGTACGGCGCGAAGATGGTCGACGCAAAACGCTGGACCACGGAGTGGCGCATCCCGTTCGCCTCGCTCGGTATCGACCCGGCCAAAGACACCAAGTTCGCCTTCAACATCAGCGTGCGCAAAACCGCCGACGAACTCTGGCTGCTCTGGCAAGGCACCGACGCCGCCACCTGGGAAGTCGGCAACGCCGGCGTGATCGAGCTGGTACGGTAGCGCGGGGGGGGGCGCCGCCCGCACCCCAATGCTATTAACCGTCGCGTTCGCGGCTATCCGGGCCGTACCTCGGTCCAGCGGTACGGCTCCGGCTGTACCCCGCGCGGCCTCCGCGCGGTGCCAGCGGGCGGGGGGCCGCCCGCGGTTCCCCGCCGCGCCGCAAGGCCTTGCGCATGGCTGGTTCGGCGACTATCGTTCACAATTGTTCGGTTCGTCGGGAAAGCTCGCCGTCAGGAAGCGCCGCGAGGAAACCATCGGCGGAGACGGCGGCGCGGAGGAGTAGCATGGACCAGATTCTGATTCCACTTCTTGTCGCGGCCCTGTGCATCTGGGGCGTCGTGCTGATTGTCCGCACCCTGTTCAGCCGCCGCGCGTCGCCGGAGGAAATCGCCCGCCTCGTCAATTCCATCATGGGCCCGATGCCAGACGAACCGGGACACAGCCTGAAACCGACTCCGGACCAGGACGAGATTCTCAGCAACCTCCTGAAGTTCTTCGAGGTCTCGGCCGCGTCCCGCAGTATCTTGCAGGTCCTGGTCAAGAGCGAACGGCAGCTTACCGTTCCCGAGGTGACCACGGTGCTGAATGGGCTCCCGTCGCGGCTCCAGCAACCGCCCCTGCCCGAACACGCCGTGCGCGCCGTCCTGGTAAATCTCATTGCCGCCAACCTGGTGCAACTGGGTGGCGACACAAAACTGGCCCCTACGCCGGCGGGACGCAAGGTGATGGAACACATTTCCCCACCGACGGCATGAGGGCCATGCCTCGACAGTGGCGCGGGACCTCCGCGACCGCAGTAGGGGGCTCGGGTCCGTCCCGGACCGAGGCCCGGGGCCGGAGATCCACCGTCGCCGGATAGCTTCGGCGGACAGGTCCGGCAGGCGCCCCCGCTTCGGCGCGAGACGCGCCGAGCCGCCGCCCAAGGAGGTCTCAAATGATCGCCCGCTTTCTCTCGACTTCGGTCGCTATCGTCACATTCGCCACGGCCGCAACCGCCGCCCCTGCCCCGTTGCTCTATGCACCGTTTGACGCACCGTTAGCCAGTGGCGGCCCTGGCATGGCAAGCCAAGCACTTGAACTGACCGATGGCCTGCGCGGCAAAGCGGCCGTGCTGCGTTCGGACTGCCAGTTCGCCGTGCCCGGCAACTTCCGTGTCGAGACAGGCACCGTGGCCGCCTGGGTCCGCCCGCACTGGACCGGCACAGACCCCGCCAGCCATGTCTTCTTCTGCCTCTACGGCCAACGCGATGGGCGACCGCACTACGGCCTGAACCGGTGGACGATCAGCTTCGGCGGCGGCCAGTGCACGTTCGTCATCTACAGCCTTACCGAAGGTGTCACGTTCGCGGTGTCCGCACCCGTTAGCGAGTGGAAGCCCGGCGACTGGCACCACGTCGCGGCGACATGGGCCGGTGTCAACTCAGGAAAACCCGACGCGTCCATGGCCCTGTTCCTCGACGGCGCGCCGGTCGCGAACCTGGCAGGCAAGCAGATTGACGTCGGCCCGACCGACACCGTCATGGCCGTCGGCCGCGACCAGGACGGCTCGCCCGACTACCTTGACGGCGACATCGACGATCTGTTCATCTACGGCGAGGCCCTGCCCCCTGCGGACATCGCCAGCGCCGTCAAGACTGTCCGCAACGGCACCGCGGCGTACGACCAACCCGCCGCCGCCCCGGCAACACGCAATGTCGCAGGCTGGTGGAATGCCGCCTGGCCGTTCCGGGCCGCGATGGTTATGCCCGCGGGAGCCGCACCCGGCGGGTTCTTCCAGTGCCCGCTCCGGATCGCCGCCGAAGCGGCAAGCCTGGCGCCGTCGGCCGCAGTGGACCCCGATTCGCTGCGCCTGGTCGATCCCCAGGGAAACGTCATCCCGTTGCGGGTCGAAGACGGTATCGCCGAATGGCAACAGCCCAACCTGCCCGACGCAGGCGCCCCCACGCTCTATTTCCAGGCTTACAGCTACGAGGTTGCCGAACCGCTGCTCAGCCGCCGCATCATGTCCGCGGCAGCCGAGACTGCCCCTGCTCCCCAACCGCCGCCCGTGCCGGACTATGCTACCGCCGCCAGCGGCAAGCCCTGGGACTTCAACGACGGCACCTTCTGCGGCATCGACCAGTGGGGAAACAAACCTGAATTTCTGCGCAACCGCAAGGTCGAAAACGGCATCCTCAGCATGGATGTCAGCGTCGACCCGTTCTTCATCTGGGGTGACATGTGGGGTCAGGTCGACACCACGCATCAGAAGCTCGCGATCGACTTGGACAAGTACCCGGTGCTCGAGATGCGCGTGCGCCAGAGCGTGGACAGCGCGCCCTGGGAGCTGTTCGGCCGTGTCGGCGCCGCCGAGTCACTCCTGAATCACAAGTTCACGGTCACCGGCAAGGCCTGGCAACGGCTCCACATCGACCTGCGCCACGACGTACGCTGGCGCGGCGTGCTCTCCGCCTTCCGCATCGACCCCACGTCCGGAGTCGACGCGCACGTCGAAATCGACTGGGTGCGGCTCATCGCCAGCACCCACGTGGAACACGCCGCGACCGAGACGATCGGCGCACCCGCCGCACCGGCGGCGCGCATCCAACTCGAGGTCCCGCAGCGCACCATTGCCGCGGGCGCGACACAGGACATCGCCGTCACAGTCATCGACGCCGCAGGCGTCCCGGTTGCCGGTCAACCGGTGCGTGTCTTCCTGGCCAAGTCCAGCAACGGCGTGCTGGCGGACGTCGCGGGCGCCAAGTCGCTCGCGATGTCACCCACCAGCGCACGACGCGCCCTCACCGACGCAAACGGACGCTTCGCCCTGCACTACACCGCGAACCGCCAGGCCAAGCCCGGCGCCGACCTGCTTGCCGCCGTTGCGGAGTTCGCACCTGGCCCGGTCCAACAAGACCTCATCGTCGACACCGTCCCCGGCCCCGCGCACCACTACCGCGTCGAACCGGCGAAGGTCATCGCCTTGCGCTCGGCGCAACTGCCGCTCGCGGTGCGCGCCCAACTCGTGGATGCGTTCGACAATCCCGTGTCCGGCGCCGGCACGTTGCGCTGGAGCACGGACGAGGGCGGAACCGTCGCCGCCGCTGCCACGCCCCTGAACGCGACCGGCAGCGCGCAGACCGAGTGGCGCGGCGACGAGAGCAAGCGTTGGGTCTACACCGTGCGCGTCGAAGACGACCAGGGCCTCAAGGGTGAGTCTGCCGCCGTCTGCCTGCTGCCCAGCCAACCGCGGCAAGACCCGATCGTGCTCGATCCCAACGGCTACTTCCGCAAAGGCGCCAACGGCCCGGCCTGGCTGCCGCTCGGGGGTTTCTACGCCAACTGGGTCGGCATTCCGCAGGACGGCGAGGAAGGCCGGCGCCTGATCTCATTCGTCGACGCAACCGAAGAGCAGCTCGTGCACTGGCTCGAGTACCTCGCCAGCCAGGGCGTCAACGGAATGCGGTTCATGCTCCGCGCCCACACGCCGCGCGGCATGGAACCGCTCGACGTGGCCGGCCGCGTCAACATGCCGCTGTTCGCCAAGATCCTGCGCTACCTCGACCTGGCGCGCAAGCACGACATCCGCTTCATGCTGACCGTGCACGAGGACTACACCAAGCCCGCCTACTTCAGCCAGCAGGCCTTCGACACATTCTGCGCCCCGTACTACGCCGGCGAGAACCTGGACGCCCTGCCCCCGTACCAGCGCCGGTTCGTCCGCGACCGGCAGTTCCTCGAGAACATTGCCGACAAGTACACCGACCCGGACGCCATGGCGTGCCAGGACCAGTACACCCGCGAACTGTTCGGCCTGCTCAAGGACAACCCGCAGCTCTTCTCCTGGGAGTTCGAGAACGAAATGGTGAACTGCCCCGAGTCCTGGTCCCGGCACATGGCTGAACTCATGCGCGCCGCCGACCCGGTCACGCCCATCTGCGCCAGTCACGGCGGCGGCGGCATGCACACCGCCGACCCGCTGTGGTGGACAAAGCGGTCCGGCATCGACTTCTATACCTATCACCTGTACCCGCACCGCGGCTCTACGTCCGAAGTCACTGACTTCGGTGCCGCCGCCGACGTCCTGACCTGCTACGGCCGCATGGCCGGCGTCTGCATGTTCGGCGAAACCGCCGGCGACGAGTTCGGCTACTACCCCAAGGCGCAGGACGCCGACCGGCGCTACATCATGCGCGACCTCATCTGGTTCGCGCTCGCCAACGGCAACCCCGGCTGCTTCTTCTGGAACGCGCGCGGCATTGAGGTCGAACAGTTCCTGCTCGCCAACCGCATCACCGCCGGGTTTGACTGGCGCGAGTGGAAGCGCCAGAGGCCCGACGCGGCCGTGCTGTGCCCACACGACTGGACGGAAGACAAGTACTACCGCTCCAAGCAAGGCCTTGCGGACTACGCCATGATGGGCCGCTACGCACAGCACTTCCTCTCCGCCGGCGTGGATTTCGATTTCGCCATGGACAACAGCGCCGGCTACGCCAAGACGGCCACGCTCGCGACGTTCGAAACGCCCCAGGCCGAGGCACGCATCAAAGTCGGCTCAGGGTGGCAGGTCCGCTTCAATGCCCGCGAAGGCTACGCCGAGGGTTACGCCTACGTCCGCAACTTCGCCGGCACCCGCCAGTGGCGCGAGGAAGGCAAAGGCGGGATGAGCCGCTGCGACATGTTCCTGCGCTCACGCGCCCCGGCACCACTGCAGGTGCAACTGAACCTTCCCGGCGACAAGCTCGCGATCACCGCCACGGACCTCGACACCGGCGAGGAGCGCGCTTTCTCCGTCCCCGGCAACGGCACGCTCGACCTCGGCGCGACCGACCATGACTGGGCCATCTGCTGGCGCGCTGCCCGGTAGGAAACGGGCAATGGCGAGGTCTACGGCGCAATGTTCGAGGCAGAACCGTCGCCGAAATCATCGGTGTCCGCATACCGGCAACGGCACAACGGAGGCGCACGGGGTCCCGAACGGTTCGGTGTGACGATGATGGTGATCTGATTGCGAGACCCGCAGGCGATGCGAAACTGTCTTATCCGTGCTCATCCGCACCATCCGCGGTCAAGAAATCCGAATTCAAAGATTGAACCGCGGATCAACCGGATCTGACGGATGGGAAACCGGGGAACCGACCTGGCGAACCCGCCGTGATCCACGCGAGGGTTTGGCGGAGGCGCGTGTCATGGCCATCCTCATCTGTCCGGCGTAACGACGCACATTGTAGCACCCCCCAGTGGGGCGTAGGCGCGCCCCACTGGGCAGCTTGTGCGCATCAACTTAGTTAGTCTCAGGCTTGGGGGACCCGGGGTTGCTGTTTGCTCAGTCTCTCCTGGGTGGATCTTACATCCTTGGCGTCCTTCTGCCTCTGCCCTTTAGCCTTGTCCTTCTTGCTCTTCTTGTCGCCCATGGGGTGATTCCTTTCAGTGTGGTTCGTTGCCTTCCGCACAAGACCGAGATCCCATCATCTATGGCCTTGAGCACCTCCCTCTGTTTTGGGACCACCGCCGCGGATCCGACGCGCCGCTAAGCGTCGCCTCTATCCGCCCTGTTAGAGCAAGACGCAGGTCGCTGAGGCAGCAACCACGTCACGTTCTTGAAGTCCTGTCGACCTGTGCAATAGCAAACGGAAGTAGGGCAAGGCTCCCGCCTTGCCGATTTCTCGCACAGCCGTCGCCCGGCAAATCGTGATGGCGGGAACCTCGCCACTCACCTCCTCCCACATCGCCGGGCGTCCGGAACACGCATCGGTCCAGCCGATTGAATCAAGTCGGGCACGCGTATCGCGACGGAAAGCTCACCAACACAACGTACCGCGCCGGCAGAGCAAACGCCAGCGCGGAGCCTGTAAGGCTGTAATGCGTCAGCGCCCCCCGGGCGCCGGCCCGCCCGGTCATACCAAGCTGAAACTGG
>Ga0156402_1366_pt1 | contig 67105 bp, 26 predicted proteins | sample RifOxyA3_FD_108045 | JGI IMG/M metagenome (GOLD analysis project Ga0156402, IMG submission 108045) | Lentisphaerae bacterium RIFOXYA12_64_32 | reverse complement strand
GGTGCGGACCATTGCGCGCAATTGCGGGGTGACTTCTGGCGACCGAGCACTAGGGGCATTCCCGATGCGGGGGCTGCAAGGCTGGAGCCTTGCTCTGCGTCCGGAGATGGCCGCGTGGCGGCCCCCTGTTCCTGGCGCGCGGGAGTGCGGGTGGCGGCGCGCTTTCCGGCCGGTCGACACATGGGCGGTGACGCTCCCGCCGGCCGCTCGCTGAAGCGTCGCTGCCACTTCCGCCTGAAAGGGCGTGTCGGTTTAGTGGTCAGAGACGTCCGTTGGGAGCTCGCGATACGCTCGCGCTCCAGAGTTCTGAGCACAACAGCGTCCTCTTCCTGGAGCGCGAGCGTATCGCGAGCTCCGGGATCAAAGCGGCGTCGCCGTGCCGCCCTCCGGGCTTGCACTCTGCCGCCGCACTCCACAGGCGGGTGCCACCGGCCACCGGCCACCGGCTACCGGCTACCGGCTACCGGCTTGGTCCCGAAGGCATACAGCGCCCGGAAGCGGGTATGAATCCCGTCGGGCTGCTTCAGGGCCTGGGCTTGGTGGAGTAGACGGGTCTTCACCTGGGCAAGCGTCGTCGGCTCGAGCCGCTCCAGCAGTGCTCGTGCGCCATGTGACCAGAGCGACAGCCACCACTCTTCGTCCTGGGCATAGACGAAATCCGCTTCGTCACTCCGGACCTGGATGTCGCCGAAACCTGCCTGCCGCAGCGCCGTTTCCAGGCGCGCTGGCGTATCAAAGCGCGGCTCTTCCTGGCCACCCGCTGCCGGAGGGGACTGCGGCGGCAAGGCGGCGGTCAGTTCCCGCAGGCACCAGAGCAGGAACGGACAATCGTCCGCCCACGTGCTCAGGCCGAGACGCCCGCCGGGTTTGAGCACGCGGTGGAACTCCCGCAGAGCGTGATGCGGCTGCGGGAGATACCAGAGCGCGAATCCGCACAGCACGCAATCGAACGCCGCCGCCGGGAATTGGAGCGCCTGGGCGTCCATCTGTTGCATCCTGGCCTGCTGCCACCCCGCGCGCTCAATGTCTGCGGCCGTCTCACGCACCATGTCTGTTGACAAGTCAGTCCCGACGACCCGTCCACGTGGCCCAACCCGCGTCGCCACCGGGAACAGAACCGCGCCGCGCCCGGCGGCAACGTCCAGGACCTGGGCACCTGGAGCGACCTGGGTCAGGTCCACGAGCCGCTGCCCGAAGTGGGTGAAGAAGCGAGGACCGATGCGGTCATAGGTCGCCGCCGCGCGATTGAACACGCCGACGATACCGTTTTGCCGGGTTCCTGTGGCATCTTTCACGGCCCGCTCCTGTCGTCAGAGGCTGTCAGGACGTCGAACACACCCAGCATCCGACACACAACGTCCAACATCCAATGAAAGAGGCGATCTGTCAACCTGCGGTGGCGTCGCCGTTCCGCCCTCTGGGCTGCGCTCTGCCGCCACGCTCCACGGGCGCCTGCCGCGGGCGACGTTCTGTCGCGCTGTAGCCACTCCAATCGTCGCCCCACCGACAACCGGCCACCGGCAACCGGCGTCGGTCACTCGGACTCTGGCAGGCACGCCACGCTGTCGCGGACGATCAGACTGTACGGGAGTATCGTCCGCTGCGGAAGCCGCGCTTCGCCCAGGTACGACTCGATGACGTCGGCGGCAATCTGGGCCAGCGCGATGTGATCCTGGGTGATCGTCGTCTGCGGCGGCGTCGCGAAACGCGAGAAGAGCTTGTGCTCCGAGGCGATCAATGAGATGTCGTCCGGAACGCGCTTGTTGTAGAGCGACAGTGCATAGGCCGTCACGATCCCGGCATTGCCGCCCGGACAGAACAGCGCGTCCACCCCCTGCTTGAGCAGTTTGCCGATGTTCTCCACGTAGCTCTCGTCCTCCGAGAGACAGATGAGCGTGTTGCTGACCGGAAGCCCTCTGGCCTTGAGCGCTTTGGCGATGGCGGCGCGACGGGTGTCGGCATTGCCGCTGCCCGGCTTGCCGTAGACAATGCAGCCGAGCCGGCGGCAGCCCCGCTCGTGAAGGTGCCCGATGGCGATGTCCATGCCCTGCTCCTCGTCGGACCGCACGGAATAGACGTTCGGGGTGTGCGGCGGCGCATCCCGGTCGATCAGCACCAGCGGCACCGGGAAGCGTTTGGGCCACTGACTGAAGTCAGCCGGGTCGGCGCCAATCGCCACCGCCCCGCAGAACTGGATGCTGTCGAGCCGGTCCAGGTTGTCCTGCGGCAGGACCTCGATCCGGAACTTGCGTTTCGGCAGCTCGCGGGTCAGTGCCATCATCGCCATTTCGAGGCAGTTCCGGATCGGGTAGATCTGGTCGCCAGGGAGAATGAGCACGACATTCCGCTGCTTGGTCGAGAGCCGCGGGTGATAGCCCTTCGCCTTGGCGATGGCGAACACACGCTCGCGCACCTGACTTCGCACATTGGGGTGGTGACTGAATACCCGCGAGACCGTGGCGGGCGAGACCTTCGCGAGCTTCGCGATCTCCTGCAGCTTCATCCGGTACTCCTTCTCGATTGATTCATTTGCAATATCTAGCCAATATTGTTGAAAGCAAGTCGTAGTTACATCACCTTTTTCATTAAAAGCAACAATGGAATGGTTGCTATGCAAGCCGGCGACGGTGTATAATGGAGTCAATGGAAAGACGTTGCGTCAGCAAAAGGTGCGGAGTGCCGGCGCAGGCATCTCGCGCGGCACGGCGTACCGCGGGAGTGGCGCGGGACCTCCGGGGCCGCGGCAGAGTGCTCGGGGCCGTCCCGGCCCGAGGCCCTCGGCCGGAGACCGGCCCGAGTACTTTACTTCGGCGCGGGACGTGCCGAGCCACTGCGCGCTCTGTCCCGTCGTCCCTCCGTGGTATCGGGCAAGGGCACGGATAGGCCCAAAGGAGGTCCTCATGACCGGACACTACATCGTTTTCGAATCGATCGGCAACGCGGCAGTGAAGCCGTTCGAGGTCGCGCAGCCCAAGCCCGGTGAAGTGCTGCTGGAGAACGACTACACGGTGATCAGTGCCGGCACGGAGCGGGCCAATCTGATGCAGCTTCCCAACACGGGAACGGCGGAGACGGGATTTCCGTTTCTACCCGGCTACTGCGGGGCCGGACGAGTCAGCGCGGTTGGCGATGGCGTCGCATCCTTGAACGTCGGCGATCGTGTGGTCGTGAACTGGGGCGGGCATCGCTCCCACACGATCAGGAGGGCGGACGCGACGCTGCGGATCGATGACGACTCGATCGATCTGTTTGACGCCGCCTTCGCGCCGATCACGGCGTTTTCATTGCTGGCGGTACGAAAGCTCAGGCTGGAGATTGGCGAATCGGTCATGATCGCCGGCCAGGGGATTCTCGGCGTGTTCGCGCTGCAGTTCGCGTCGCTTTCGGGAGCGATTCCGGTGCTCGTAGCCGACCTGGATCCCGACCGGCGGGCCCTGGCCCTGAAACTGGGCGCCACGGCCGCACTGTCCCCCGCCGCGGCAGACTTCGTCGCCCAAGTCAAGGCGCTGACCGATGGGAAAGGTCCCAATGCCGTGGTCGAGGTGACAGGCTTGGCGGTTGCCCTGCAGCAGGCACTGGAGTATGTGGCCTGGGAGGGCCGGATCTCGCTTCTCGGCTGCACCCGCGTCTCCGATGTTCCGATCGACTTCTACAAGTACGTGCATCGCCGTGGCATCTCCCTGATCGGGGCACATACCAACACCCGGGCGAAACAGGAGTCTTCGCCCGGACATTGGACCGAATTCGACGACTACCGCACCTACCTGAAGCTGGTCGCGGCAGGCAAGGTGCAGACCCGCCCGATGGTCTCGGAGGTCGTCTCCCCGGAGACCGCGCCGGCGGTCTACAAGCGTCTCGCCGAAGACAAGAACCCACCGCTTGGCATCGTCTTCGACTGGAGCAAAGTCAGATAATCCGGAAGAACCGATCAATTCAGATAACGCAATCAAGAAGGCAAAACGATGCAACAAGGACAGCAAAAGAGTCGGCCCGAAACAAGTTCGAATTTCGGAACCAGCAACTTGGGTTCAACAGGCCGTAAGGCATTGGTGCTTGGCGGCACCGGGGCGATGGGCGTGTATCTGGTGCCGGAACTTGCATCCATGGGATATGAAGTCCGGGTGGTTTCCATGGACCAGGTCGTATCCGACAACCCGCGGATTTCCTATGTCAAGGCCGACGCGAAAAACACCGAGTATCTCAAAGAACTCCTGAAGGAGAAATTCGATGTCATCGTCGACTTTATGATTTACTCGACGGCGGAGTTCAAAGAAAAACATGCGATCCTGCTGCAGAATACCGCTCACTACATCTTCCTGTCATCTTACCGCGTGTATGACGGAGGAGTCCCGGTGACGGAAAATACGCCCAGATTGCTGGATGTGTCGAAAGACAAGGATTTTCTGGCGACCGAGGACTATGCCCTGTACAAGGCGCGCGAGGAGGACATCCTCCAGAATTCGGAGTATGATAATTGGACGATTGTCAGGCCGGCCATCACCTACTCGAAATTCCGGTTTCAACTGGTAACCTTGGAAGCGCCTGTTGTCGTGGCCAGGGCGCTCAAGGGACTGCCTGTCGTTCTCCCAAAAGAAGCGCTTTCCGTGCAGGCTACGATGAGCTGGGCGGGTGATGTGGCCAAAATGTTTTCCCGGCTCATTTCAAACTCAGCGGCCTATCGCGAGTGTTTTACCCTGGCTACCGCCGAGCATCATACCTGGGGTGAAATTGCGGAGTATTACAAAGAGATAATCGGTTTGAAGTACGTGGGGGTCGACACCGAAGACTACCTGAAATTGTGGGGCTCAGCCGCGGGGGCGCGATACCAGCTCGCTTACGACAGGTTGTTTCATCGAGTGGTGGATAACTCCAAAATTCTCAGGGTAACGGGATTGAACCAGGCAGATTTCATGCCGCTCTGCCGCGGTCTTGAAAAGGAACTGTGCGCGTTGCCGAAGGACATGGTCTGGCCCGACGCAAGCGCAGTCTGGAAAAATATGGATGACTATTTGAAGCGGCTGGGTAGTTGACCACATCATCCAGGAAACAAGAAGAGACGACCTGTGCGGGCAAATCTACAGAGCGAGAAGGCTGTGCAATGGGTGGTAGGATACGGCCGTTCGCGGTTGTGCGCCGCGGCGGGCAGTGGCGCGGGACCTCTGGGACCGCAGCAGGGTGCTCGGGGCCGTCCCGGCCCGAGGCCCTCGGCCGGGGACCGGCCGGCGCACCCCGCTTCGGCGCGGGACGCGCCGAGCCACCGCGCTCAATCGCGTCCCAGCCGGGGACGCCATTTCTCCGCGAGGGCGGATTTACCCGCACAGGTCGAAAAAAGAAGAATCCACAATTCAAGTGGCATCAATCGAGCATGAGAGCGAAAGCGACATGAAGAAGGTCAAGATCGGACAGATCGGCGTCTGCCACGAGCATGCGTCGGGGAAGATCAACGCGTTACGTGGCATGCCTGACGTGTTTGAGGTCGTCGGCATTGTCGACGACCGCAACTCCACGTCAGCCAAGTTCGCCGGCTCAGACCTCAAGCCGTACGAAGGCTTGAAATGGCTGACGGAGGAGGAACTGTTCGACGTTCCCGGCCTCCAGGCGGTGACCGTCGAGACCCCGAACGCCGACCTCGTCCCCACCGCCCTCCGTTGCATGGAGCGCGGTTTGGCGATGCACATGGACAAGCCCGGCGGCGAAGACCTGAAACTGTTCGGCCGGTTGCGCAAGGGCTGCGAAGAGCGCAAGCTCCCCTTCCAGATGGGTTACATGTTCCGCAACAACCCGGCCATACAATTCTCGCAGAGGATTGTCCGGGAAGGCTGGCTGGGCGAGGTGTTCGAGATCCAGGCGAGCATGAGCCATAACTACGGCGGCGACGCCTACCAGAAATACCTGGGCGCGTTCAAGGGCGGCATCATGTTCAACCTCGGCTGCCATCTGATCGACTTCATCGTTCCGATGCTTGGACGTCCGGAGCGGATCGTGCCGTTCCTCAAGTCGGCGCCCGGCTGTCCCGACGCGATCAAGAACAACTGCATGACGATCATGGAATATCCGCACGCCACGGTGACCTTGCGGGCGTGCAGCGTCGAGGTCGCGCCGGAGCGCCGCCTGAGAATCTGCGGGACCCAGGGGACGATAGATCTCTGTCCGGTGGAGCGCTTTGACGGGAAGCCCCTGCAGATGCGCCTGTCGCTCCTCCAAGGGAACGCCGAGTACGCCGCCGGAACCCACACCGTCGATTTCGGTGTCAAGCGCGACCGCTACGCGGACCAACTGTTCGAATTGGCGAAGACGGTCAACGGCGAGATGGCGAACCCGTACGGCTATGAACACGACTATCTGGTGCAGGAGATCCTTCTCGCGGCGTCCGGATACACCACGTGGAGACGTTGAACATGCATGCCATGCTCGTTGATGCCAGCAAGAAGCTCGTTTGGAGCGAAGTCCCGGCACCGGAGCCAAGAGCCGATGAAGTCCTCATTGACATTCATGCCGTGGCGTTGAACCGCGCCGACTTGATGCAACGCGCCGGGGAGTATCCTTCGCCTCCGGGTTGGCCCGAGTGGATGGGTTTGGAGGTGGCGGGCGTCGTCCTCAAGGCCCCCGCGCAAAGCCGCTGGCGGACCGGCGATAAGGTCTGCGCGCTTCTCGGCGGAGGCGGCTATGCCGAACAGGTGGCCGTCCCGGCGGACATGGTCCTTCCGGTTCCGAAAGGCTTGTCAATGGTGGAGGGTGCCGCGATCCCGGAGGCCTTTGCCACGTCCTACCTGAACCTATGCATCGAGGCCGGAATGAAAGCTGGCGACGCGGTGCTCATCCAGGCCGGCGCCAGCGGCTTGGGCATGGCGGCGATCCAACTCGCAAAAGCCTTCGGTGCCAAGGTTATGACGACCGTCGGATCGCCGGAGAAGGCGGAGTTTGTCCGTAAGCTTGGCGCCGATATAGTCGTCAACAGGAAGACCGACGATCTTGCGGCGGTCATGGACAAGCATCCGGTGGACATCGCGATGGATTGCGTCGTTGGAACCGGGATGGGCACCTATGTCGAAAGGATGGCGCGCGGCGGACGCTGGATCGTCATCGCGACGCTCGCCGGAGCCAGGACCGAAATCGACATGAACGTCTTCTTCCGCAAAGGCCTGAAGCTGATCGGCAGCACGCTCCGCAGCCGGACTTCCGGAATGAAGGCGAAGATACTTGCTGACCTGGAAGCGCAGCTATGGGGCAAGTTCTCCTCGGGCGAAATCAAGGCCATCGTCTACAAGACGCTTCCGATGGCAAAGGCCGAGGAGGCGCACGGGATTCTTCAGAAACAGCAGAACCTGGGCAAGGTCGTTTTGACACTCAGGGAAGCGGAAGATGCCAATATACCGTTTATCCGATGACTGTATTGAGATTTTTTCCTTTGTTTTTACCCCAAAGGGGTTGCGGAATATAGCCCAGGGTTGGCGCAGGATGCGCCTACCCTGGGTTTGAGATTTTTGTTGTTTCAACCCCACCGGGGTTGCGTATTGTCCGGCCTCGACACAACCCCGTTGGGGTTGAAATGCCTGGGGACATGCTCCCAGGGTAACGCCTGAACGGCGCAACCCTGGGCTCAACCCCCTTGGGGTAAATGCGAAAACGGCAATTTGGAAAGTTCTGCTTCCCTTGAGTAACTGGAGAAAACTTCAGCATGAGCTTTACAGGCAGGGTCGCGATCATCACCGGGGCCGCATCCGGAATGGGTCTTCTCTCCGCGCAGGAGCTGGCGAAAGCGGGCGCGAAAGTCCTGCTGACCGACGTGGACGCAGAGGCCGTTGAGGCGGCCGCAGCAGGCATCCGCAAAGACGGGGGCGAAGCCCTCGGCCTCCAGGTGGACGTCCGCAAATACGACGAGGTAAAGAGAGCCGCCGACATGGCCTTGCAGAAGTTCGGCCGCATCGACATCCTGCTGAACTTCGCGGGCGGCGCCGAGACGCGGGTCTGCAATTGCCATAAGCCTTTCCATGAGCTTCCCGTAGACGTCATCGACTGGGGGCTTGACGTGAACCTCAAGGGCGCAGTCTATTTCTGCCACGCCGTAATGGGCGCGATGATCAAGCAGAAAAGCGGCGTCATGATCAATTTGGGTTCGGTCACCGGCGTGGAGGGTTCCGCGGGCGCGGTGAACTACAGCGCCGCCAAGAGCGGAATCATCGGACTCACCAAGTCGTTGGCGCTGTGCGGTGCGCCGCACGGGGTCAGGGCGTGCTGCGTCTCGCCCGGTCCGGTTCTGACCCGGCCCGGCATGGCGAACATGAAGACCCGTCTCGGCAGGGCCGCAGAGCCGAAGGAGGTCGTCGACCTGATATTGTATCTTTGCTCCGACAAGGCGGCGTTCATCACCGGATCGAACTACATGATCGACGGCGGCCGTACCTGCGGCGGCATGGATTGAAGAACACGAGGAAAGACGCCATGAGATTCGACGGCAAGACGGCAATCGTGACTGGAGCCGGCCACGGCATTGGCAAGGCCATCGCACTGAGACTGACCCAAGAGGGAGCCCAAGTCGTAGCGGTCGACATCAACAGGGAAAATATGGAGGAAACTGCCGAAAAGATCCGCGAGGCCGGGGGAGTTGTGTTGGAGCTTGCGGCTGACATTACGAAGATCGAGGATGTCAATGCGACCGTCGCCAAGACTCTCGCGGACTTCGGGAAGATCGACATCCTGATCAACTGCGCCGGCGGCGGCTTCCAGCAGGGGATCGAGTTCAAGGACATGCCCGCAGGTTCCTGGCAATGGGTCTTCGACCTGAACATCAACGGCACCTTGAACTTCACGCATGCCGCGATTCCGCATATGATCGAACGGAAATACGGAAAGATCGTGAACTTTGCCTCCATCGCCTCGAAAGTCGGACTCCCGAAACGCTCGATCTACTCCGCGAGCAAAGGAGCGATCGACGCCTTCACGAAGACCTTGGCGATGGAACTGGGGCCATACAACATCAACGTGAACAGTGTCTCCCCCGGCGTGATCACCTACGACGCGGAGCCACCGCCGACCAATGGCACCTGGCTCGGGCGCTGCGGGATGCCTGAGGAAGTCGCTGCCCTGGTGGCGTTCCTCGCCTCCGACGAGGCGTCGTTCATCACCGGCGCCGACTATCTTGTCGACGGCGGGCGCGTACTGGGCCCCAAGGGTTTCTGAGGAGGAAGGACTTCGTGTCGAAGACCTGGAAAGTCGGGATACTCAAGGACAGTTCCAGGATGATACTCGGCCAGCACGGATTGCACAACGCCTCCCGCGGGTTGCCGGACGTGGACGTGGTCGCGCCGTGGACTCGAACGCGGCCGCCGGGAATTGGAGCGCCTGGGCGTCCATCTGCTGCATTGTGGTTTGGTGCCAACCCGCGCGCTCAATGTCTGCCGCCGTCTCGCGCACCATCTCAGCGGACACGTCGATGCCGACGCCCCGTCCGCGTGGTCCAACCCGCGCCGCGGCAGGGAACAGAACCGCACCGCGCCCGGCGACTGGGCCCGGGACGCCACGCTGGGCCGCTGAATCGGGCACGGAAAGATACCATAAGGAAGGACGGCCATGGCACGGAACTACGATTTCAGAGAGCGCCTGTGTGAGGTGCATCCGAAGAACATCCGCAATGAGGCGGTTTATACCCAAGTGGCCGGGTGCCGGGTCGATGACGCGTGGGAGATTGTCCTGCCCGACAACGCGTCGCGACTGTTGCGCTACGCGGGGCGGGACTTGTGCGATTTCTTTGCCGAGTCGCTGTCGGTGTACCTGCGCCTGCGTCGGGCCACCGACATGGCGGCCGAGCTTGCGTTCCCGGCGCGAAAGATCTTCCTCCTCACCACTGCCGACTGCGACATCGCGGTCGCGTCCGGGCAGGGCGGCGCATATCGGATCGCCGTATCCCGCGACAGCATTGTGGTCTGCGGCAAGACCGACCGTGGCGCGGCGCAGGGCAGCTACCACATTGAGGACATCATGCGCCGGAACGAAGGCCCGGTGATCGGGATCGAGGACGCCGAGCACGCGCCGCTGTTCTCGCCGCGCATGACCCACTCGGGTTACGAGCTGGACACCTTCCCCGACCCGTACCTGCAGGCGATCGCGCACGCGGGCATGGACGCCATCCTCGTGTACGTGTCGGATCTCGACACCTCTCTGCACGGGTTCAAGAACCCGGATGCGCTGTGGCCCGGTTCCGGGCGCGGCTACTGCGACTTCAACAACCTGGTCTACCGCGCGGCGGGCTTTGGCCTCGACGTTTACGTCTACAGTCACTACAAGTGCGACGTCCACCCCGACGATGCGGGGGCGCGCGCCTACTACGAAAACTCGTTCGGGCGGCTCTTCGCGCACTGTCCTGGCCTGCGCGGCATCGTGTTTGTGGGCGAGACCTTCGAGTTCCCCAGTCGCGACCCGCACACGATCGGCAAACGCTGTCAGTTGCGCACGCCCCAGGACAAAGGCTGCAGCGTCGGCTGGTATCCCTGCTGCGACTACCCGCAGCTCGTCGAGATGGCGCGGGACGTCATTCGTGTCCACAACCCGACAGCCGACATTGTGTTCTGGTCGTACAACTGGGGCTATCAGCCGCGCGACATTCGCCTCGAACTGATCCGCAGCCTGCCGCGCGACATCACGCTGCTGGTCACGTTCGACATGTTCGAGCGCTTCCGCGGCGAGAACGGCGCCGAGTACACGGTGGACGACTACTCGATTTCGTTCGAGGGTCCAGGCGGTTACTACGCGAGCGAAGCCGAGGAAGCGAAGCGGCTCGGGCTCCGTCTCTACGCGATGGCGAACACCGGCGGCCGGACCTGGGACATGGGCGTGGCGCCGTACCTGCCAACACCGGAGCAGTGGAACCGCCGCTACCGCAACTTGGTCGCCTCGCACGACGCGCACGGGTTGGCTGGCCTGATGGAGAGTCACCACTACGGCTGGCTGCCCTCGTTCGTATCCGAACTGGCCAAGAACGCGTTCACGACGGGCGGCGAGGACCTCGATGCGGCGCTCGACGCCACAGCGCGGCGCGATTACGGCACCGGCGCGCCGCTGGCACGGCAGGCCTGGCACCTGTTCAGCGACGCGATCCGCCTGGTGATTGCGTGGGCGACGGATCAGTACGGCCCCTACCGCACCGGCCCGTCGTACCCGCTGGTGTGGGATCAGACCGACGTCACGCTGCCCAGTGTGCCTTACGCCGTGCACGGCGGCAATGCCATCGCCTTCCCGACCTATACCGAGAACGTATTCGCCGATCCCGCGCGCACCGAACTGCGGCTGTTGCGTGTCAAGCGGGTGTGTGCGCTGTTCGAGGACGGCAACCGTCTGATGGAACAGGCCGCCGCGGGGCTGATCGGCACGAAGGCGGAGAATGCCCGCCGCGCGTGGGCGGTCAGTCGTTTCATGGAGAACACATATCGCACGACCGTGCATGTCAAACAGTGGCAGATTCTCAAGGCCCTGCTGCAGGATGCGCGCCCGCGCTCGCACGGCGACACCGCCGCCGTATTCCGGCTCGTTTCCGACCTTGCCGGCGGCGACGGTGTCCGCCCTCTCGCCGACGCGATGAAGGCCGTCGCCGCGCGCGAGATCGCCAACGCGGAGGCAACCCTCGTCTGCTATGAAACCGACACGACGATCGGTTTTGAGGCGTCCATGGAGTACATGTTCTCGCCCGAACACGTGGCGTGGAAAGTCGCCGTGACCGAGGAGTCGGCACGTCGCGTCGAAGCGTTCGCGAGCGCATGATCCCGGGTTCGCGCGGGGCGGACCGGCGGGGTGGAATTCAAAGCGGCGTCGCCGTTCGGGTGACGCTTGCCGTCCGGGGCGGGTGGGGGTACGGTTCAGTTGCTTCGTTTGCGGGCAAAGCCCGCCTTGGGAGTGAGGGGCGGATGAGCGAGAGAACAGATCCACACGCACGGAATCGTCGCCCCGCCGGGACGAGCCCGGCGGCGGCGCGGACCGCGCGGAAAAGAGACGCCACCGGCCTTGCGCCGGTGGTGAATGCGATTCGGAACGAGGGACGGCCCCGACTGCATCTCCGGCACGCCTTCGGCGTCGGCGCGGCCAGACGGCGAGAGACCTCCGTCTGGCCTATACCGGTATGGAGGGAATTGCGTTGCCGGGGGGATGAAGACCTTGGGTGTGGAGCCGGTCGCGGGGTATGTTGGGTGGCAGGATCCGTTCCGGAGTGGGGACCGTCCGAAGAACCGAACCCAGGACCAAGGAGTCATCACCCCATGAGACACGTCCTCTCCGCCTTGGTAGTTACCCCGTTCATCCTCGGATCCCTGGCCGCAACTGAGCCGCGCCCGGCCTACCCGTGCTATCGCTTGGCCGCGCCGCCTGTGATCGACGGGAAACTGGATGATGCGGCCTGGCAGAGCCTCCCCGAGGCGACGGGCTTTCACACCCTCAAGACGGAAGGCTTTGCGTACCGGAAACCGACCTCCTTCCGGCTCGGCTGGGCGGATGATGCGTTGTACCTGGCGGTGCGCTGCAAGGAACCATTCAGCCGTCTCATCACGCCACTGACGAGCGATCTCGAGCCCTTGTGGGACGACGATAGCATTGAGATCTTCCTAGCGCCACCGGGCGCCGACTATGTCCAACTCATTGCCAACACTGCCGGCGCACGCTGGAATGGCAAGAAGGCTGAGACGGCCGACACGGCCTGGAATTGGACGGCGAAGGCGCAGATTTCGGGTGACGACTGGTGTCTGGAGGTGCGCATACCCTTCGAGGTCTTGGGGCACACACCGAACGAAGGCGACACGTGGAAGTTCAGCGTGGCCCGCAACGTCACCTGCGGCCCGGCCAGCGAAAGGTTCTCGTCGTGGGCGCCGGTGAAACAGGGCTTTGCCGATGTTGCGAACTTCGCCACTGTGGCTTTCCGCGGCGCGCCCGTCGCCGCCGACGTGGCCGCGGCGGAGCAGCAGTTGGGCGCTGCATTCCGTGCGTTTGTGGCCCAGAACCAGGCAGACTCCGGGAATGCCGTAGTCAATGGCAGTTTCGAGGAGGATATGAAGGAATGGGGCTTGCGCGAGCCCGGGCGCATTGCCATCGACGCCACCACCGCGACCATGGGCGGCAAGTCCATCCGGCTCGACGGCGCAGGCGGCACGAACAGCTTCGTCAACGCCAGTCAGAACCTGAAACTCAAGCCTGGCACGAAGTACATCCTGCGCTGTGACATCAAGCGTTCCAAGTTCTCGTCCGGCACCGTCAGTGTCGACGTCATCGAGCGCGACCAGAAGGACGTGGAGTGGACGTATCACCGTTGCGGCGACCGCCCCGGCAAGGGCGACGCGGTCAACGCCTGGGGCCACTACGAACTGCGTTTTCAGACCAGCGATAAGCTGCTCGAGGCCATGGTGATGCTCTACAACATCAACAGCGGCACGACCGCGTGGTACGACAGCATCGAGCTGATCGAGGACGACGGTTCCGAGTCCGGCGGACCCGCGTTGGCGTCGACCCCAATTCACCTTGAGTTGGAGGCACGCGATGCCGTGGTGAAGCTCTTCGTCGATGGTGAGGCGGTCGCGGTGCAACCCGGGCAGCCGTTGCCGGTACGGATTCGGGAAGGGGTCACGATCTTCGGTATCGACGCCGAGGCGAAGGGGCCGAACCCGGGCGTGAAGGTGCGCATCGCCGGTGACCCGCTGACTGACGGGCGCTGGCGCGCGTCCGGCCAGGATGTCCCGGCTTGGGTGACGCGCGACTTCGACGACAGCGCATGGCCGCTGGCCGCACCCGATGCGGCGGGTTTTCTGTGGGGACCCGGCGGTGCGCCGCGTGCGCTGCTGCGCCAGGCGGTGCTCTGGAACGCGGGCCATGACGGCCCGGACCGCTGCATCAACCCGCTCATCAAGGAATGGGGCATTTCCGAGGGCGCCATGGAGAACCTGTCCCTGATGTTGTACTCGCACTTCCCCTTCGCGTTGGAGAGTTTCGAGTTCGTCCTGGATGTCCCGATGGAGTTTCGCCTGCTCGACATCATGAACGAGAACGGGCGCAGTCAGCACAATGTCCGGCCGACGGGGGTGGTCACGGAGGCAACGGAGCACGGCGGTCGAGCGTACACTCGCTATCGGATTGCCGAGGCGAAGACCAGTGTGGCACCGGACCGGATCACCGGACAGTTCCTGCCCCTGTTCCTTGAGAAATGGTCCGGCGCGGAACGTTCCACGGCGTGGTACTACCGGCGGATTGCCAAGGGGAACTTCACCGAACTTGAGCAGAAGATCCCCGTGCGCGTTCTGCCGCCGATCGACGGCCGGTTCTGCAAGAAGATCATGATCTCGCAGTACTGTTCCGAGCCCTGCTCGGGCTACTATGGGGGCGCGCGGTTCTCACCGGAGCACTATGAACAGCACATGCGCCAGTCGCTCCAGGCCGGGTTCAACACGTGGATCGGGCCGGCACCCAACACGGCGGCCAAGGTCCTGGAAGCCGGCGGGCGCCTCATCATTTGGTCCAATTATCCATTCTACGGGATGAAGAGCGTGGCGTCCCGTCCCGGCTATCGCTGGCTACAGGACCATGCCGAGGCCCGGGCCCGCTATTTCGAGGACAGCGAGACCTGGGAGAAGCGCGACCAGTACTGTCCGTCCTACGTCGTGGGCGAAGGGCGCGCGGCGTTCCTGGCAGAGGTAAAAGCGTCCTACGCGGTACTGCTCGAGCGCCAACCCGGCGCGTCTATCATCTGGAGCGACTGGGAGGAGGTCGCGTGGGACCCGGGGCACGGCTCACCGGGCAGTGGCATTCGCGAAGGCAAAGGGAGTTGGTGTTTCTGCGATCGCTGCAAAGCCGAGTTCCGCAAGTGTGCCAACCTGCCGGCGGATGCAGACCTTTCCGACGCGGCGATCTTCAAAAACTACAAGGCGCAGTGGGATACCTTCCGCGTCGGGCTTGACGGTCAAGTGGCCGCCATTGCCAAGCAGGCGGCGAATGAACTCGGCAAGCCGTACATGCTCTACTCGTGGTCATCGCACACGAAGCTCTGGCACGCGTTGAAAGGCTGCCTGGACTCGGCCTTCCCGGGCGTGCCCGGCAACGAAGCGGGTAGCGCCTCCGGACAGAAGTACCTGGACGACGTCATGGTCATGTTCCGCGACAAGGTCGGCCTGAACCGCACCCAAGTCATGGGGCAGGAGTTTGCGATGGGCCACTGTTATGCGCAGGTCGTCAACCCGCGGACATTCCTGAATCAAGCGACTGACTATGAGGACCCAAGACTGCAGAAACGGGAAATCCTGCGCGTGGTCACGGCGCTCGGCTTGGGCGTCGATCTCTGCAATTCGGGTGATCGCACGGGCGGTATGTTGTATTGGATTGGCGAGGCGACCCGGATCCTGGCGACGTACGAGGACTTGTTCTTCGAGGGCGAGCGGGACGACAGCCTGGCCGGGTGCGACCAGCTCAAGTACCCGGACGTGCTGGTGTTGAAGCGCGGTGACGAACGCCTGGTCCTGCTCTTCAATGAAGGCGACACGCCGCTGCAAGTCAAGCTGCAGAACAAGGACGTGAGACCCGGCCAGGCGGCAACGGTTTTCGGCACGGACGTCAAGACCGACAGTCCCGCCGAGATGACGGTGACCATCCCTGAGCAGGATGTGGCCGTGGTGCACATCCGGTAGCACGCAGAGCGGCAGCGGCGCGGGACCTCCGGGACCGCAGCAGAGTGCTCGGGGCCGTCCCGGCCCGAGACCCTTGGCCGGAGATCCGTCTTCGCCCAGGCAGCTTCGCCGGAGAAGCCCAGCCGGCGCACCCCGCTTCGGCGCGGGACGCGCCGAGCCACTGCGTAATCCGTCGCATCCCAGCATGTCGGAGGGAGAACCATCATGCGTCGTGATATTCGCCTCACGTTCCTCGCAACTGCGACTGCAGCCGGTGTCCTGATCGGCTCGATGACCACGGGCGCCGAAGCCGATGCCGTTTCCTGGACCGCACCGACCCGGGCCGCGAAGGTCGCCGCACTGACACCGGGTCGGAAGATTCCGAACCTGACGCCGGAACGCCTGTTCGCGGACTGGTGCCGGCAGCAGGTCGAGAAGTGGACCCAAGCGAATCCGGGCGAAACGATCGAAGCGACCTGCGAACGCTACGCCAATTCCTCGGCGACCGGCGCACCGCAGCGGACCGAGAAACTCGCCTCGTTCGAGAGCGATGCGGATCTGCCGCTGGGGCTGACAGTGCAGTCGGGTTGCACGATCCAGCGGGTTCAGCAGCACGCCACCGACGGTGCCTGGTCTCTGCGCGTCGAGATCCCCGGTTCAGAGAAGGACACTTGGCCCGGCATTCTGTTGAAGGGTGAGGGCCAACCCGACTGGTCTTCGCGTCAGGCGCTCATGCTGGACATCTTCCTCGATGGCGACGCCGAGACCGGCCTGGGGGCGCGGCTCGATGCGGACAAGGAGGTGTGGTGCCCGATTCCGACGCTCAAGCCCGGCTTGAACAAGGACCTTATTGTGGGTGTGGCCGCCGTAAAGGAGAAGGTCGACTTGAAACAGGTGAAAACACTCCTGCTCTACATTGGCCAGCCACGACGCAACTACGTCTTCTACGTCGACAACGTTCGGTGGGTCCCACGACAGTCGGTCGCCACTGCGCCGTCGGATCGTGAACTGACCGAGGACTTTCCGGAACACATCTCACCGTTCGCGCGCGTGCGCTCGGGGACGCCGACGGCGGCCAGGGCTCAACGCGCAATGACCGGGTCGGGCGAAGGCTATTGCCCGCTGTGCGGGTCAGCGTCGATGGACTTCAAATGGGATCCCGCCAACGCCTACCATGCCACCACCAGCTGCTGTCACCGTGAGCTTTACGGCCGCGCGCAGGACTACCCGTCGAACTACGATCTGACGCCGAACGCCACTGCGACGTTCGCGCATCTCGACGGCACCGTCAAGGACGTGCCGTGCCTCATTCAGAAGGACCCGGACGGTGTCGAGTGGGAGCTGTTCATTCCGACGCTCTTCGCGCACCGGCGTTGGCTGGCGCTCAACCAATCGGTGGTGACCTACGGCCGGCAGTTCAAGGAGACCGCCGATCCGCTCTACGCCTACAAGATCGCCGTGCTCCTCGACAAGACCGCCGACACCTACTACGGGTTGCCGCTCTCCGCCTACAACGAACTGGCCAACGGCAAGGACGGCAACCCGCTGACACGTGCCGAGTGGGAGGGTGTCGAGGAGGTGAACGTGTTCCAGGCCACGTCGCTGGGCATCTGGAACCGGCGTACGCCCGTGTTCAATCGTGGCTGGATCAACATGAGCAACGAGCACATCTGGGTCGAGCCGTTCGCGCGTGTGCGGCACCACCCGGCGTTCAAGTCCTACTCGAAGAAACTCTACGGCGACCCCGAAGCGCTCGATCGCAAGATCATGACCAAGCTGGTCGCGGAGGTCGCACGCGCCTTCCGCACGATCTTCTCGCAGAAGCTCTTGTGCAACTACCAGGAGGCCAACTACTACGACATGATTCTGACTGGCGTCCTGGCGGGGGACCGCACGTTGGTGGATTTCGCCGTGCCAAACCAGGAACTCACGCTCTACAACCACCACTACCAGGACGGCCTGAACGGCGAAGGTGCGGCCAACTACATGGCCATGTTGAACAGCTACTACTACCCCTTCCTGCGTGACCCGAAGAGCGGTTGGACCGAGTTGTACCCGGACTTCTTCACGGACCATCCGTTTTTCGAAACGGCCAGTGCCGAACTCAACAAGCTGCGCACGGTGCGCAACCTGGAACTCGAGTTTGCCGACGAGCACGAGTACACGTTCTCGCGCGGCATCGTCACGGACGCCGCCAAGGTCGCGGAACGCGAAGCGATTCCCAGCATGAACTGGCCGGGTTGGGGCGTTGGGATCCTGCGGTTCGGCGGTGCCGGGCACCGCCAGGAGATGACGCTGATGTACACTCGCACCAGCCTGCACTCGGCGTCGGACACGCTCGGTATCGCCTGTTGGGTCGACGGCGTCCCGGTCATGCGGCCGGGTGGCTACGCGCACCACCCGATCGTGCCGCTGGACTTCACCCGGCCCGAAATCAAGGGCCTGAATGCCATGGGCTATCCGCATGAGATCATCGACGCGCAGCACCCCTGGTCCTGGGACTGGGCCCACAGCCCGCTCGCCCAGAATACCGTTACGGTGGACGAGGCGTTCACCAGCATGGGCTGGGCTGACAAGCGCGGCTTCGGTGAAGTCGTCACGTTCAAGGGCGGCGAAGCCTCGGGCGACGCGGGCGCACACTTCCAGGTACTCGATGTCCGCGACCGCTTCTCGTTCGACCGGGTCGGGGTGAAGGTGAGCGACCTCCGGCGCGCACTGCTCGGCGTCGAGGGCCCGGACGGGCGGCCGTACGCGGTGGACATCCTGTCTCTGCGCGGCGGCAGCCGGCACGCGTTGTACCAGAGCGCCTGGGGCGAACGCGCCGAAGACGCGTTGCCGCCGGTGACCGGCACGGAGAACGACCTGACGAAGGTCATGTTCGCCAACCAGCAAAAAGCGGTAGTGGGCGACGTGGCGTTCCCGAAAGAGTGGCTCGTCTTCGGGCCTGGGGAGCAGGACACGCCCGAGCCGGACGCAGAAGCGCTGGCGGCAGTTCAACCGGAACTGGCCTGGAGCAACATGAAGTTGCTGGGGCAGAAGGCAGCGCTTGCCGACAACCGTATCGATCTCGGGGCGCTGCTCGGCGGCAAGCAGTCCGGGAAGACGGCGTATCTGCTGGCCGAAATCGAAGTTGCCAAGGACACCGAGATCACGATCGGCGCCGGCGCCGACTGGTGGATGAAATGGTGGGTGAACGGCGCGCCGATCGGCGACACACTGGCGGACGGTAACAAGCTGTGGCCGCCACAGATTTCGGATTACCTCTTCCGAGCGAAACTGAAAAAGGGGAAAAACACGCTCGCCGTGAAAGCTATCAGCGGCTCGGGGAGTTTCGTGCTGGCGGCCGGCGGCCCACAGGAACTGCGCAAGCTGCCGAAGCTGCCGTCAGGTCTGCCGCCGAAGCAGCAAGTCTTCGAGCGGGTCCGCAACGTCGAACGGCTCGCCCCGCCGTCCGGGAACTGGGACTTGACGTGGAAAACGGACGTCGCCGCCTACGCCGTGCGCGACCCGAAGGGCGAGCCCTTCAAGCGTCCCATTCCCGAGGACGCGGGCCGCGTGCGCCTGCGCCTGATCGGAGTCGCGCAGCCGGACATGCCAATCGAACTGATGCGCGGCAAGGGCCCGTGGGTCGCGGTGATCAACCAGCCGCTGGAGACCGGCAACACGCTGCACAGCAACGTCGGCTTCCGGGATGCCACCGACTTCCTTGTCGAACGTCGGGAACTGGCGGAGAACACCACGGCGCCGGAACTGACGAGCCGGTTCGTACACGTGATGGAGGGCTATCGGGAGGGTGAAGCATCGACTATCCGACGCGTTGAGCTGCTGCCGGTTGTGGACTCCGCAGGCACTGCGAATGCCGCACTTGGGCTGCGCGTCGAACTGCTGTCGGGTGTCGTTGACACGGTGATCTTCCAGCCGGAGGGCGGCAAGGTCGAGTTCAAGGACGGCACCACGACGGACGCGCGGTACGCATTGGTGCGGCGGAACGCCGGCGGTGAGGTGGTCGAGGCGCACATGGTCCGCGGCACGTACCTGCGCGGTGCCGGGCTCGACGTGACCGGCGCCGCGGAGTATACCGGCACCATCGTCGACCTGATCGGCGACCTGACCGGGACGCGGCAGGAGAGCGCGCTGATCGTGAAACCGGACGCCGTCTGGCCCGAGGCGCCGGGCGCCGGCTGCCAGCAGATGCTCATCGAGGGGCCGAACCCGTTGCGGACCTCGCTGTGCGAGGTGTACGCCATCGCCGGCGTCAAACCAATGCCGGGAAACCAGGTCCGAGTGGATCTGGCGAACCACGCGCCGCTGGTGGCCGGCTGGCACCAGGTGACGCTCATCGATCCGAAGAAACCGAACGTACTCAAAACCAATCGCCCCCTGACGTCGGGCAGCAACTCACCGTGGTACTGGGGCATGAAGGCGTGGTTCCCGGAACGCGGCGTCACGGCCGTCATCAAGGGCGTGGCCACCGAACCGGACGCACCGTGGAACTGCACCACCCTGACGGCCGAGGACGGATTCGACCTCGCTGCCAAAGGCATCCAGCCCGGCGACTGGTTTGTCGTCCACTTCCTCGAGCCGGGTCTGAAGGTGACGCTCCCCAATGCAGTGGTCTGGCGGAAGTAGCGTAAGTGCTGGACGCGCGGGTAGTCCGGAAAGCGTGCAGCACCACCCGGGCTCTTGAAGGTGGGCGCCGTGCCTCCTGACCCGGCACGATGGAGCGAAGTGGCCGAACCACGCCAGGCCGGGAGACCTGGCGTCCACCTTTTGCCATCGTCGCGCCGTGATGCTATGATTTGTTCCACTATGAAGAAGCGAACGACCACCAAAGACTGGCTGCCGCTTGCCAAGGCGGGCAAGGCGCGCGAAGCGGACCCGACCGGCGAGGCGTTCCGACCGGAGTGGCTTGATTTCGAGCACGGCATTCGCGTCGGCAATCTCGAACCGCACGAGCGCATCACGCGCATTCTTAAGTATTACCTGGAGGGGCGCTACGGCACATCGTTTGTGACCGACCGCTGGGGGCGCGGCGTGTTCTGGCAGTGGATCTGCTGGGTGCCGCGCGCCAACCGTGAGGCGAAACCACTCTCGAACAAGGTCAACTTCGGCTGTGCCAAGCTGTTTATCTGCGTGGACCAGGACGAGAAGGTATTCCAGACCGGACTGCAGATTGAGCGCGGCTATGCCGAAGGCCCCGAACCCTATCCCGGTTGCCTGCTCCAGGACGACTGGGACTGGCACCGGCTCGTGGCCCAGTGTGCGGGCGGGACGGTGCTCGATCGCGAACTCTGGCGCCTGATCAAGCAGGAGGATTTCGTGGCCGAGATCGGCGACTGGAGCGCCAACGCGGTGTTCTCCGCGAAGAACTTCGACAGCGCGCGCCAGCTCCACGACGTGCTGGCCAATTACCCGCGCAACGAGTGGGTCGGGTTCCAACTCTACTACCCCATGCCGCAGGCGGAAGTCAAGGCCTGCTCGGGCTTCGAGCTCGTGAAGGCCATGTGTGCGGTGTTCGCACAAGTCGTCCCCGCCATGAACGCCTGCATGCAAGTGCCGCTCACCGCCGTGGCGCCGGACACCCCCGGCATCCGCCCCGGTCTGCGAACCTGACACTTTGCCCCCAAGACGAGCGTTGGGAGGCTCCGCCCCCAAGCCCCCGCCGGGGAATCGCTGACTCCCCGGACCCCACAATGCGGATCGCGAACTTGGCGATGGGCGATTCACGCTTGTCAGTTGGTCAGAGCTGTCTCGCCCATCGCCAAGTTCGCGATCCGCCACTGGGAGGTCTGGAGGGTCAATGATCCTCCAGCGGGGGTCTGGGGGCAGAGCCTCCAGCGGTCATCTTGGGGACAAGGATGGGCAGTGCACTTCGCGGAGGCGTTGCACGGCGAGTACGTAGGCGGCGATTTCGTCGCCGGTCAGGGCACGGTCGACCACCATGATATCGTCCAGCGTCATGGGGTGGAACAGCCAGTTCGGGCCGAACTCGACCACGCCGCCGTCGGTCGCGACAAACCGCCGGCCCTTGATCATGTGGTGACTGCGCCGTTGCCCGTCCCAGTAGACGTCCACCTCCGACGCGTTGGCGAAGACCATGGCTGCGTGGTGCCAGACGCTCGGCTCCAGCCACGCGTTCCCGTCCCAGATGCCGTTGATGTCCGGGATGCCTTCGTAATAGACGACCTGGAACACGAACCGTGGTTCCTTCAGTGCGCACCACTCGCCCTTGCCGCGGATGAAGTTCGCGACCATGCCGCGCCCGCCGCGCAGCGTGACCAGGTGCAGGCACGTCTCCGCGACCATCGGCGCATCGAGCCGGTACCAGAGCGACAGCGTCAGCGGCCGGTCCGGCGTCAGTGCCGGACTCTTGAGCTGGATAGGCGGCGGACGTTTCCCCGCTTCGGCGACCTTCAAGCCCGCACCCGCCAGTCCGTCCGCCGCGATCCCGCCGCCGATGATCGTTTCCGCCTCGATCGTGTTGACCGTCGGCGCATCCGGCGCGCCCTCGAACGGATTGTAGTACACGACGCGGCTTTCGAGCCACGGCGGAATGTACAGGCACGCGGTTGCGGGGTACGCAACGGGTACGGTCGCGGGCGTCTGCGCCCTGGCCGGCCCGAGCGCGGCGACCGCGAGTAGGGCCACGGCGGGCGCGACGAATCGCTCAAATCTCACTGTGCGCACTCCGCACCTCCATCGTTCGGCCATGCCACGCGATCCCCGTACGCTCGCTGAAGACTCGCGCCCACTTCCGCCTGAAGGGCGGGACTCAGACACAGCCCCAATTCCGTCGCCCCGCCGGAGTCCCGGCTTCAGCCGGAAGCCTGCGCCCGTGCTTCAGCCGGGCGCGCACCGCGTCGCCAAACACACTGACCCCATGTCATCGCCACGCGCCACGCACTCGCCGCCGCGTACAACGAACCGACACCGCCGTTCCCACATGCCACGCCGCCGCCCCGCGCGCTCGCTGAAGACTCGCGCCCGCTTCCGCCTGAAAGGCGGGACTCAGACAAAGACCCGGACCGCCTGAAGGCGGTACTACCAGCCTGTGACGTGCCCCCTCGACACTCGGCACCCATCCCTCCCATTCCCCCAGGGCCTCGGCCAAGGGACTGGCCGAGCCACGGCCCCGACCTCACGGCGCCGCCAAACGCAGCAGCCGGATATCGTGTTTCTTGAGCGTGAACGCCAGCTTGCCGTCCGCCAACGCGAGCTTCTCGCCAGTCTCGGCGTCCGTCACGGCGCAGCCCGCCTCAAGCCCGAGCGCCTTCAGGTCGACGCTGACCGTCACCGGCGCGTCCTCCCGCGAGTAGCTGACCAGTGCGGCCAGTGCTTCCTTGCCCGGCACGCTGTAGACGATGGCCGGCACGTCCGGATTGTCCGACGCGACGGGGACTGGGCGGTCCTCCCAGTGCTTGTAGACGACCAGGCCCGGCTTGTCGAGCATCTCGTAGACCGGCGCGGCCAGCGCCTTGGCGTGCTGCGCCTGCGCCTTGACCCACGGCGAGGCCCAGCCGCCGGCGCCGTCGAGTTCATGCACAATTCGCACCCCGGAGAACGTGCGCTGCACCCAGAGATCGTCGGATTGCGCGCCGTGCTCGCCCAGCAGCACCGGCCAGGCGCCGACCAGTTCGCCCGTCGTCACGAGCTGGATGTATTCGCGGCTGAACCGGTCCTGGACGTCGCCGCCGGAGTACTTCCATTCCCAGTCGTACTGGAAGGTGGCGAAGGCCAGCGCCGGCAGCGGACTGAAGCTGGTCATGTGCGGGAACGTGACCGGCAGCATGCCGCGTTCGTTCATCATGACGAACGTGCGCCTCACCAGTTCGCGCAGACCCCAGATGCCGGCGGCGGGCGCGATCGAGCCGTCGTCGCGCCGGTACGCGTCGGTCATCTCGGTGTTGAACGACGGGCAGATGAAGTAGTTGTCCCAGTACACGCCCTGGTTGCCGCCGACCTCGAACGAGCGCGCGTACCAGTACAGGCCGAAGTCGATGTACGACGGGGTCGGCACAATCTTGATCTCGCCGCGGCCGTTGCCCTTGCCGATAGCGCGCAGGTCGTCGAGGCACCACTCGTCCTTGAACGTCTCGAACTCGGGCGGTTCCTGGCAGGCGGCGCGGTTGTAGTAGAAGATCATCTTGGTGCTGTAGCGGCTCTGCAGGTTGTGGCGGACGTGCGCGTCCCACGTCTTGACCGCGCCCTCGCCTTCGGCCTCGAAGTAGTGCCGGCCGTAGCGCACGACCGCTTCGATCGCGTCCTTGTCCAGCTTCTCGCGATTGCCGCGCGCCAGCATTTCCCACAGGTACAGGTTGCACCCGACCGGGTACACCGTGCCGCAACTGTGGTTGCCGAACCAGTTGATGTCCGTGCCGAGGATCGAGTACTTGTCGCGCACGAACCGGTGCCGCCACCAGTTCGGGCCCTGGCCGGGCGCGTTCAGCATCGGTTTCACGGGCGCGGCGAGCAGTCCGAAACTGAGCGACCGCGGTTCCACAATCTTCGTCGGCTGGTTGATCAGGTGCACGCGCAGGATCACCTGCCCGGCCTGGCGCACCACCTCGACGTTCGGCGTCTTCGGGTCCCAGCCCCACCCCTTGTCGTTCTCGGCAAACCAGCAGATACCGCGCACCGGGCTGCCGAGGAAGATGTACGGGCAGAAGTTGTGGATGTACTCGTCGCAGGCCAGCTTCGAAGCGTCCCACACGACCCCGTCGCCGGCCGGAACGGCTTGCGCGATCGGGGCACGGATGCGGTCCGAGTTCGCGTGGATCAGCGGTGCGGACTCCGCACTGAACGGGATCTCCAGGTCCAGCGCTTCCACGGCCACGTCACCGGTCGGCTGCAGCGTCAGGTCGACACGCACCGTGCCGTCGTAATCCCACGTGTCCTTGAACGTCACCTTCAGCGGCCCGGCGGCAAACCCGCCTTCCATGATCACCTCATGCTCCTTGGCCGAGGTCGTCTTGAGCGGTTCGGCTTTCACGGGCACGTCGGCGCCCGCCACGCGCACCGTGTAGCGCATCGGTGCGGCCAGGATCGGCTTCGCGACGCCCGTGTTGGCGGACGTCGCTGTGACCTGGCCCCAGAGCCCGACGTCGCTCAACTCATGCTTGCGCAGCACGGTCGAGAGCGTCTTGCCGTCGACCTTGATCGGTTCGAACGGCGGGTAGACTTTCGTGCTCCGGCCGGTCGGCAGGTTCTCCCACGGGAACACCTGGCGCTCGAACGTCTTCACCGTCTCGCCCTTCGGCACCTTCTCGCCGTCACCGGCCACAACGATCTCGTAGTCGCCGTCAAGCGGCGGTAGTTCGGCGCGCACCTCCTGCCGCCCGTCCTTGAACTCCGCCACCGGGACGTCGATCACCTTCACGTCCTTGCGCGTCCAGTGCTCGCGCACGGCAGCGGTGACCTTGGCGAGCTTCGCGTCCTTCGGCAAGCCGTTGATGTCAACCGCGATGCGTACGGCATTTTTCGAAGGGTAGTAGGAGAACTTGAAGTCGATCGGCAGCGCCTCGGTTGTCTTGTTCGTCACCCAGCGACAGGGTTCTTTGGCCCGCGCCCACTTCGTCTGCCGCTCGTAGTACACGGTCGCGCCGTCGGCCGAGGTCACGCGCGCCGTGAGTTCGAACCGCGTCGTCGGGTCGTTCGCGTCCAAGCCGAGTTTCAGCGCCTTGCTCTCGCCAGCCGCCAGCGCCAGCGTCTGTTCCTCCTTCAACTCGGGCATGTTGTTGCGGACCAGCAGCAGCAGCGCCTTCACGTCGAGCGGCGCGGCGGACGGATTGCTCACGGCCAGGTTCAACGCCGCGGGCGGGAAGGTGCGGTCGCCCTCCGAACTGCAGGCCACGACCGGCGCCGCGTCGCGCGTGAACCGGAACCGCAGCCCGGCGTTCGCGTACCCGCCCGAGACGGACGTCCAGGCCCAGTCCGGACGCCAGTTGCGGGTGAGGTTCACCGCCCAGGCACCGTCCGTGGTCTTGCGCCCCTTCTCGACCAGGCCCATGCTCGCCACCGGAATGGCGCACTCGAAATCCCACGTACCGTCGTGTTGGCCGTGTGCCTGCTTCCACTCGCCGCGCCAGGCCTCGGCTTCCTTTGGCGTGCCGGTCTTGTGGATGTTGTACCCGCCCTTGCCGAGTGAGTTGGTCAGGAACTGATAGTCGACACGGTCCGGCGCGTCGGGTGTGGGATTGATGTACACCTCCAGCGAGTCGTCGTGCACCACCTTGAGCGAGTCGCCGGTCACCGCGGCGAGCAGCGGCCCCTCGTCCGGCAATTGGCTGCGGACCGCGACGTAGATCGTCGTCTCGTCCGCACCGACCCAGCCGCACACGCGCCGGCGTTCCATCAGGAGGTCGCCACCCAGTTTGACGAACCCGTCGAACTGCGTCGCACCCGCCCACTCGTCGGCACCAACGTTGCCATCAATGGCCGGCGCCTGTTTCAGCAGCGGCACCACGTAGTCCCCAGCCACGGCGGCCGTCGCGAGTATCAGCACGGGTACCCCAACCCAACGAACCATACTCGACGGGTGACTCATAGCACATGCCTCCATTTGTCTGCGGGGTCCGGAACTGCTGCGGGTAAGATAGCCGGTACGCAGCGGGTTTCGAAGTGAGCCCGTGCGCTCGCTGAAGACTCGCGCCCACTTCCGCCTGAAGGGCGGTACTCAGACGCAGGCCCGACTCCGCCCTCGCGCCTGAGTCCCGGCTTCAGCCGGAAGCCTGCGCCCGTGCTTCAGCCGGGCGCGAGACGCCCCGCCTACCGCGGGAACCCCATGTCAACGTCACACCCGTCGCCCGCGCCACCCCACTCACATCTCCGGCGGATCCCATCCCTCGCCCATGCCCAGGACTGGGTACTGGTGCCACAACCGAATCGCCTCGTCACGCCCCACGTCTGCCAGGTACTGCTCCGCACTTGAGAACGGCCAGTCCTGCCACTGCGTCACGTACCCATGCCGTACCGGATTATGGTGGATGTAGTTAACCGTCGCCCAACGATGGTGCTCGCTCTTCACCGGACGCGGCATGCAGCGGTGCCAGCACGTCCGGCCCCTGCTGCCGTCCTCGGTATTCCACCGGTGCGAGACCGCGCCATGCAGACGCCCCAACGCCTACCGGCAACTCGGCAGGCTCCGCGACTGAACGAGAACATGGTAGTGGTTTGGCAGAATACACCAGACGGACACCTTCTCGCAGACCTGACTCAGCCCCGACAGCAGTTCACGCTCGAACGTGGCCATGCGCTCCGGGTTCGCGCCGATGACAGTCACGTGTTCGTAGCAGGCCGCCGAGAGGTGGTACCAATGGCTCTCCAGTCCGTGTGGCGGGCCGTGCCATGGCTGCCCGGCAAGCTGCCGGCGTTGCAGCACATCGGCACGCTGTTCTGCGCTCATCTGGCGCCAGTTGTAGGCCATGCGTCGCTCTCCGTGCGCTCGCTGAAGACTCGCGCCCGCTTCCGCCTGAAAGGCGGTACTCAGACGAAGACCGCGGCTCCCGCGTCCCGTCTTCCCGCCTGAGTCGCCTCCCGCAACAACGCCATGCCGTCGCCACGCCCACCGCCCCTTCCGGGTCACGCACCACTCTGCCGTCCGGCGGCGGTGGTTTTGATGAGCCAGGCGATGGTCTCGCCCAGGTCGCGCATGTTTGCCATGCCTTCCTGGTCGTTTGCCGCCTCGCCCTTGTCGAGGCCGACCCCGAAGTTCCAGTAGGTTGAACCGGGCACGATCATCCGGGACATGAGGAACATGTGGTTGATCGAGTCGAGCACGCTGGTGGCGCCGCCGCGCCGCACCGCCACGACCCCGGCCCCGATCTTGCGCGAGAACATGCGATCATTCGCGAACGCGACGAACCCGGACCGGTCGATGAGCGCCTTCAACTCCGAGGTCATGCCCGCAAAGTATGTCGGCGAACCCAGGATGATGGCGTCAGCCTCGACCATCTTGGCCAGGCAGTCGTTGAGGATGTCGTCCTTGATCGCGCAACGTTGGTTCTTCGCATCCATGCACTTGAGACACGCCGTGCAGCCGCGGATGGGGCGGCCGCCGACCTGCACCAGTTCCGTCTCGATCCCCGCCGCCGCGATCGGTTCCAGGACGGCCCGCAACAGCAACTCCGTGTTCCCGCCCTTCCTCGGACTCCCGTTGAATGCCACAGCCTTCATGACTGACTCCTTTCATGCTTGCAATCGTCCCATCGCACTTCACATGGCCGAGCCCCACTGCCGCGTGCCGCCGTCGCGAACAGCCGTCCGCCGGCGCCCCCCCCTGCCGCATTCTGCGCTGGCGCTGCGCCAGCGCAGAATGCAATTCGGGATGGGTCCGGGAAGGGACGCGTCCCTTCCCGGCAGGGGCGTGGGGACAGCGTCCCCACTCTCACTTGCCCGGTTCGCCGAACACGTTCCCGGTGATGCGCAGGTCGCCGAACGTGGCCGCGAGCAGGGTTGCGCCGGCTGGCGTGTGCGAGAGCCGTCCGACCGCCTTGAGGATCTCGCGGCGCAGGTGCGGCAGCTCCGCCGCGCCCGCAATCCGTAGCGCCGCGCCCAGCGCGGTCGGCGTGCCGAGTCTGACCAGGCTGACGCCGGCCGTGTACCGCACCACCGGCGTCGGGTCCGTCTCGGCCAGTTTCACCAGCAGGTCCAGCGCCTCATCTGATGTCGAGCACCGCGCCAGCCACCGCGCGCCCGTCAGCCGCGCCTGCCAGTCGCTGCGTGCCAGCAGAGCGGTGACACACTCCCAAGCCGGCAGTTTGGACAGGTTAACCGGCTCGACCTCCGGCATGCCCAGGAAGACCCGCTCTTCCGCCGCGTCCTGCGCGAACGGCATGTCTTCCGGGTAGTAGACCACCGGCGGCTCGAACTCGTCCCAGTCCCTGACCACGATGCATCGCGGTCCATCGCGTTTCTCGACGGCCGGCGGTTTCATGCGGCCGCGTCGGCCCGCCGCCAGACGATACGTCACACCGGGCGGCGTTGTCAGTTCCAGCCCCTCGCTGTCGTCTGCCAGCCGGACGCTGGCGATCTCCGCAGCCGGCGTCGCCTTCGGCATCTTTCCGGGCCACGGGTTTGCGAGCCGCAGCGTCCCGCCGCACAGGCTGTGCACGACCACCTGCGTCACCGCGCCGTCGACACACTCGCCGGCCAGGACGAACCCGCCGTGCGCCCGCAACCCGGCGAAGCGGAACGTACCTGGCGCACCCGCCATCGCCAGAACGCGCACGTGGTCCGAGTAGTTCTGGACCAGGACTTCGGACATCCCCGAGGTCTGTCCACTGGTCGCCTCGCTGATCGCCATGTTCGTGAGCCACCGGTCGTGGCGCGGATCGACGATCGAGCGCAACCCGTTGCGCTTGAGCTGAGTCCGCACGCCGAGCGCGTGGAACAGCCGTTGCACTTCGGGCCAGCCGCGGAGTCGCGCCGCCGCGTGCATGAGGAAACTGGTCGCGTGGCCGTTCGGTTCCTGCCCACCCACGTGCCCGGGGATCGTCGCGTGCCGATCCTCGTAGTGGAACCCGAACAGGTTCGTGACCGTGTCGTACGTCGCTTGCGCTTTCTGCCACAGCGGGCTGCCCGGCTCGATGCAACTGGTCGGGTGAATGCCGAACATGACCACCGGGTGACACCGGTACGGGTGCGGATTCCGCAGCGTCTCGAGCAGCGATGTCTCGTCGGCGGGGAACGGGAACAGGTCGGCGAGCGTCTGCCGCCAGCGCGCGGTGCGCTCCGGTTCGACGCCGAGTGCATCGGCCGCATCCGCCGCCGCCCGCAGGATGGCGCCGATCAGCGCCCGGTCGTAGCAGTTGTCGTCCGCCGTGTTGTTCTGTTCCGCCGCACCGCTGCCGAGCGAGTGCAGGCGCCCATCGTCGCCCCGCACCAGGTCGCCAAGGTGATAGTCCGCCACCGCTGCGATCAGCGGGTACGCGACAGCGGCGAGGAACGCGTGGTCACGCGTGTAGAGGTAGTCCCACCAGAAGTTCAGGCCGAGCCAGGCGATCGAACCCTTGTGCGGATTCTTCTTGCCGAACGTGGCCTTGCCGCCGGCCCACTCCGGCGCGAACATGTGCGGCACCAGCGCGCCTTCCCACGGGTTGTAGCGCAGGAAGCACGGCAGCAGTTCCGCGAACGAGTGATGCGAGGAGAGCAGGAGTTCTAACTGGTTGATGGCGAATGGCGCCCAGTAGAGCAGGGCGGTCTGCGCATCCGCGACGTGGCACTCCTGCCAGGTCCGGTGATCGAGCGGGTGCCAGAGCCCGAAGAACCCCGGCGCGGTCGGCGAGCGCGAGAACGACGCCTGGTGATAGGCGCCGAAGTACCACAGGTTCTCCATCAGCTTGTCCGGCAGCTCGACGAACGCGCGCCGCCAGTAGCGCGCCCACCACTCGCCGTGCGCGTCGGGCGGTGGCGTCGGTGCTGCGGGGCGCTCGACCACGAACCCAGGCAGGAGATCCTCGTCGCGCGTTGGACTCGGCTGTGCGCCACCACGGCCGCGCGTGGCCGCTTCATGGCCTTCAGTCTCCGGAACGGCCGTGACCCATTCGCCCGCTGCCACGGCTGGGTCGGGCACTGCGCGGTCCGACGTGATGGCCACGCGGATGATGACACTGCCGCCAGGGGCCAGGACGAACTCCGCGGTGGCCGCGGCTAGGCGCGGTGCAGACGCGTCACGCCAGGTGAACCTCGCGCCCTGCACGCTCGCGGCCATGGCGTACTCCAGGTTCGGCAACCGGTGCGACAGCACCGCCATGGCGCCGCTGCGCACGGCCACGCACGGTTCGCTGTGCGGTCCCGCGGCGACCCGGTGCTTCGCGTCATCGATGTAGGATTGTGCGAACACCGCCTCCCACGAGCCGTTGGCGACCTGCAGGATGGTCTGGTCCGGCTCATCGGAGAGTGGGATGGCGTTCTTGCTCAACGTTGCACGAATGCGCACCGCGCCTCGGCCCTTCCACTGCAGCGTGACTTCCAGCATGTCGCGGACCGCACTTACGCGCGCCACGCTTGTCAGTGCGCCGTCGTGGGTCACGACCTCCGCTTCGTGCAGAAGGAGTTCCTGCAGGAACGGTTGCGGCTTCCGCGCCGCCCCTGGCTGCCCGCCTTCAAACGCAATGTCCAGGCGTCCGGCAAAGACGCGGCCATACGGTCGGCCCTGCGGCGATGCGGCCCACAGGTCGCATCGGTCCAGGAAGAACGTCTGCGACTGGCCGCGCACGCCGGTCACGGTCGCGCCCACCGTGCCGTTTCCGAGCGGCAGGCCTTCGCCCCAGTGGTCGGCCGGACGCTGGTAGATGATCCGGTGCTGGCGCAGGTACTTGGCCATGTCCGGGACGAACCCCGCGAGGTCCGCGGCATCCGGGAGCTTCTCGCGCGTCGCAAGGTGCTGCTGCAACGCCGCGCCAAGTTGGTCCAGGCGCAGCGGCATGGCGTCGGCCTCGCCGGGCGCCGCCGGAGCAAGCTCGACCGACGCGCATCCCGTGTCCGCCGCGGCAACGACCTCAAGCAGGAAGCGCGACTGTCCGGTGCACGTTTCCGGCACCCAGAATCCGAAGTGCCAGGTGTCGCCGGCATTGTGCGGCACGGTCTCTTCGCCGAGCAACTGGTGGTCGGTCGCGAGCAACCGGAACGCCTTCACGCCCGATGCCGGGCCGGCGACCTTCAGCAACCGCCGTGCCTCACCGGTAGCTGTCACGAGCCGGTACCGCGTCCATCTGCAGGAGTATTCTGTGGCCATCCGTACGGATCTCCGTTGTTTGCCGCGCCGCGCCGTCGACCTTCAGGCAAGCGGGCGTGTCCGAGGTTCGTAGTCCCGCCTTCAGGCGGTCTTTTTACCCCGTGGCCACGCGCAACCCGGACCGCGTAAACGCGGGACTACGAACCTCGCGCCGTCCCATGTGTGGGTGTGTGGCGCGTCGCCCCGCGCGAGAACCGCCGGCTTCCACCTCTTGCCGCTGTTGCCCGCCCGCCGCAACATGCCATCTTCGGCGAGGGCGGTTCGCCGCCGTCGCCGAAGATGGCCCGGGATGGGTCCGGGAAGGGATAATGTCCCTTCCCGGCAGGGGTGCGGGGACAGAGTCCCCGCCTCACCCTCGCAGCGCGATTGCCGTCTCGTACAGCGCCTCTGCGCACTCCCATTTGAAGCCCGGGTCGATTTCCAGGTACAGCCAGGACCCGCCCGCGGCGGTGTCGAAATTCTCCAGCAGTCGCGGGATGTAGTCCCGCACGTCCTGCGCCGTACGGCGCTGCATGAGTTCGCCGCGGTCCGGGTGCAGTTGCACGGCCAGGCGCAGCTCGCGGCAGCGGCGCGCGAGCTCGCGCTGGTCGAACAACGGGAGCTGCGGCCAGATCGCATTCACGCCCAGTTCGGCGAAGTCTTCAAGCAGCGGCAGGATCTGGCCGCAGGAGTGGAAGAATATCTTCGTCCCGGCGCGCCGGATCGGCTCGAACAGCCGCGCGTACCGCGGCTTGAAGAACCGGCGCCACACGTCCGGCGGGAAGATCGGCGCCTGCTGCGTGCCGAAGTCGTCCCCGAAGCAGATGGCATCGGCGTTGATCGAGAGGCCGTGCTCGATGACCCGCGCATTGCGTTCGGTGATCAGGTCCGCAATGCGGTTGATCTCCGGCGTATCCGACATGATGTCGACCAGCGTGTCCTCGTAGCCGCGCAGGAAATGCATGCGTTCCCACAGGTCGCCGGCCCAGGCCACGTTGAAGTACTGCTGCCGGTGCTGCGCCGCCGACACTTTGGCCGCCTCCCAGCCCGGGCCGGAGAGCGCCGGGGGCGGCGGGGCCTTGTAGGTGGCGAGGGTTGCCAGGTCGGCCAGCGGGTGCGTCAGGTCGTGCCCCCAGATTCCATAGATGAGGTACTCCCACTTCACCCCCCACTCGTCCGTCTTGATGACGTGATACTTGCCGTCGGCGTCGAACTCCTCCGGCGGCGGTTGCGGCAGCTTCAGCCCGCTGAGGTCGCCGAAGTCGTGCCCGCACTCAAGCATCAGGTCCAGCAGCTTCTGCCCGTGCTCGTACAGCCCGGCAGAAGAGGAGTGGATCTGCACCGGAATCCGGTCCGGCCGGCGGAACTCAACCGCCGCCATCACGCGTTCGCGGGGTAACATGCAGCCGGCCTCCTTATCACACTCAGCCCTGTGACCACGCTCACTCGCTCGCCAGCGCCAGCACGCCGTACGGGTCCAGCCGCTCGAGGCGGATCGTGACGACACCGTCCACCGCCTCGCAGGTGACCTTCGGCTTCGACTCCGGGAAGAACGTCTGCAGCGTGTCCGGCTTGAGGGTCTTCCCGGGCAGGCGCAGGATTAGGACCAGGTCCGTTGCCGGAATGCTTCGGTCCGTCTGCTGCTGCTCGAGTTCGGGCAGCTTCGGATGCAGTTCGGCGCCGTAGTTGATGAGGTGCACGGCGATCCGGTTCCCAGCCTTGGTCACGTTCGCAAAGACCCGGTCCGCACCGTTGCCGTCGAGCGTCAAGGTCGGTGTCGCCGGCCGCAGCGGCGCCAGCATCTGCATCACCGCACTGACCGAGCTGGTGTCCGGCTCGTTCATGGCGCCGACCGACAGACCCTTGGCCGCGGACATTTTCGCCCACAGCCCCATGTCCAGCATGTTGTCGACCTCGAAGCCTTCCTTGTACGGGCCCCAGGCACCGGCGGACGCGTTCTCACCGGGTGCGGCGGCGAAAGCCTTCTCGTCCTTGGGTCGGTACGTGTCGCCCAGCAGGTTGGCGACGATCTGCTGCTTCGCCTCGTCCCACACGCCGAACCGCACGTCCTTGAACCACACCGTGCCGCCGTGATTGCGGAACAGCATGAGGACGCTCGCGTTCTTGATGGGCTTGTCCGACTCGATGATCTTGCGCGAGAACTCCCAGTCGTGCGTGCCGGTTGCGAACACCGCCGTCTGCCCCCACAACGGCGAATCGTCCTGATGAATCAGGTCCACGTACAGCGAGTAATTGCCGTCGCTGTTGCCACTGACGTCTTCAGCTTTGCTCCAACCCTCCACAGCGAGTTTCGTCGGTTTGTCCTGGTTCAGGTCCACGCCCTGTGCGGCACCCAGAGACCGGCTCGGGCACAGGTCCTCCAGCCAGTAGTGACAGGCGCCCTTGCCGAGCGTTTTCGCGGCCGTCTTCGCCTGAGTCGCGGGCGGCGCGGCAAAGTCCGGGCGCGGTGCGCGCTCGCGCCAGTCCTCGGTGAGCGTCGCCGCATCATTGCCAAGGACCAGCAGTTTACCGCCCTCCTGCACGTAGACCTCGAGGGAACGGCAGGCGTTGTCGCTGAGCGCACGGGCCCCGAGCAGCACAACCCCAGCCAGGCCCCGGAGTTGGTCCGGTTCGAGGCGCGCATCGGACAGGATCTTGAAGGGCACATGCGCCCGCATCAGCGCTTGGCCAATGGCGTAGATCTGCGTCCGCAACCCGTCCGTTGCCAGGAATGTGCGCGGCGAGAACACCAGGCCGATCTCGGCGACCTCGTCGGCGTCCACCAGCAGCGGCTCAATGTCGCGGGCCAGGGCGTAGTAGGCCTTGACCGCATCCTGGTGCTCCTTGAGCAGGTTCCCGGTCTTCGGGCCGCCGAGTCCGAGCCACGACACGCCGCCCTCGCTGACGATCTCCCCCAACGTGACCCGCACGCAATCCGGCGCCATGCGGCCGTGGAACATGTCGCCCTTGTCGTTGCGTAGCAGGTGGTAGGTCACCGACATCGCCACCGGGCGGCGCGCGACCGGCTCAGCATTCGTTCCTGCACCTCGCCGCTCGCTCAGCGCGTGGGCAAGCTTCAACCACAGGACCTGCTGGCTGGCGGGCGGGAACGGGCCCCACGTGGTGCCCTCGATGCACATCAGGTCAAAGTGCTCGCCGTACGCCCACTGGTACGTCGAGCCGCTGTCGTGGTGCCAGGTCCCGTCGGTGCCGAACCCGGGCCGGATCGCTCGCGCCGTGGCGCGCAGGTCGCCGAGGAAGTCCATCACGCACTGGATGCGGAACTCGCGCAGCAGCATCCGCGACCGCACGTCATCGGCGTGCGAGACCTGCTTCAGGTCGACATCGGCCAAGCCGTGTTTGCCGGCCCAGTCGCGCCACTTCTGCTCGCAGTGCGTGCAGAAGCACGGCTCGTAATGGCTGGCAAAGTCGATGTGCGCCCCGTCGTCGCCCGCCTCCGCCTTCTTCCGGAAAATGGTACGCGACGCCTCGATCCACAGCGGGTTGTTCACGCACGCGCTCCAGCCGTACTGGCCCACGGTGGGAAACAGCGGGTCGAACGGGCGCCGGTACGTCCCGTCCTCGTTGACCGCCGCCATGGCCTTGAGCTGGTCCTCGGGCGTCGAGCGGCTGTCCATGTAGTTGAGCGTGAACCAACTGCGCGTCTTCAGCCCGCATTTGTGCGCCAGTTCCGGCTTCACGCCGGTCACGCAATTCACCCCGTTCTGCGCCCACACCTGCAGGTCCGCTTCGGCAGCCGGCAGCCCGCCGATGAACAGTTCCCGCACCCGGCCGCGAGCCCAGAACGCCTCCAGATCAGACTGTGCCAAGGCCAGGCTTCCGGCCAGCCCAAGGCCGGCCAGGGACAGTGCGAACACACAACGCAGAACCATCTTCCGAACCCTCCCGTGTTGGTCGACAAACGAGGGACGGGGCGTCCCATCCGGGCACAGAAGAAGGTAAAAGAGGAACCGGCGAAGTCAAAGGGAATGCGGCTCGGACTCAGGCTTCGCCTGCGGCCGCCGCACTCGGCAACCATGATCTTGCGGTTGCCGGCGCCGAGTGCATTGAGGGTCAAAGAGAAGGCGGTGCGATAGGCGTCAGGATACGCCCGTTCGTAGCGATTCGCCGCTGCGGACAGTGCGCAGAGCGGCAGTGGCGCGGGACATCCGGGACCGCGGTAGGGTGCTCGGGTCCGTCCCGGACCGAGTCCCCCAGCCGGCGCACCCCGCATCGGCACAGGACGCACCGAGTCACGGCGCCATGCCGGAACCAGACCTTTTCGACGGGTTACGGTATATTGACTGGAGCGGACACAGGCGCACTGCGGCACGCGGCCCGTGGCGACCCCGCGCAACTCGAGAACGGAGAGCAGACTCCATGCCACACCAGCTCCGGAAACCACAATGGCGTTGCCAAGGACACTCGATACGGGTCGATCGCGCCGCCAGCGGTGCGACGCTGGCCGGCCTGACGCTCGCCGGCGAACTGGCGACGACCGGCGCGCTCGGCATCCGCTATCGTTTCCTGCTCGGCGAGCCGACGGCGTGGAAACCGCTGACGTGGGACAGGACCCAGGCTGCGGCAACGAGCCTGACCTGCAAGGGCAGTCTGGTTCTGAACGCGAGCCACAGCTTCGGCGTTAATCTCCGGATCCGCGCGGTGTCGTACGCGGCGCCCGGCGGACGGCGCTTTTCCGGGCTGGCGTTCCGGTTCGCAGCGACGCAGGGCGTCGCTTGGCCGGTCGAGCTCGAAGTGAGCCTGCCGCTCGGCAAGGGTCCGTGGCGCGGCTATCTCCAGGACCTCGATTCGCCGATCAAGGCCGCGGCAGCGAACCCGGACTGGCGCGGGTTCGCATGGCGGAATTGGCAGGGGCAGCGTTCGCCATTCGACCTGTTCGCCAGCAAGACCGGCGCGTTGTGGTGCCGCCTGAGTACGCTCTCGGAAATGTTCTCGTCCGGCGCGAAGTGGGCGCCGGATTCGGGCCTGGTCGCGACCTACCGGTTCACGTTCGGCAGCGAGACCCGATGGCAGAGTGCGGACCTCGCATTCCTCGTCCTCCCGGAACGGCGCGACGAACGGGCGACGCGCGACCTTTGGGCCGGTCTGTTCCTCGCCGAGAGCGAACGGTTCCGGACCGAGGCCGGCGTGCGCCGCGAGGAAGTCGTGCCCATGGCCAATATCCCGATCGACGGCGGCACGCCCGGGTGCGCGCCCAAGGGCAAGCTGAAGATTCAGGGGACGTTCGACGAAATAGCGGAGCGCGTCCTGCGCACCTGCGCTGCCATGAATTACCGGCGCGTCATGATCGGCAGTCCGTGGGTCAGCCAGCGCACGGAAGGCATCTGGTTCAAGGCCCTGCCGAGCATCACCTACGATTCGCGTTGCGGCATCATCGACATCGAGATCTCGCCCAAGTACGGCGGTCGTCCGGCCTTCCGGCGCTTCTGCCGTCAGGCGCACGCGGAAGGCGTCGAGGTGTTCGCGTGGTACCCCGGCTTCCACCTTTCGAACTTCTCGCCGTACCTCACGCAGCACCCGGACTGGCTCATGCGCAAGCCGGATGGGTCGCCGTTCACGTACGTGTACTTCCACATTGCCGCCCTGTCGCCGCGGCTCGAAGTGCAGCAGTTCTTTCTCGACCGACTGCAGGAACTCAAGCGCGCCTGCGAGTTCGACGGGCTCTGGCTCGACTCGTACAATCTCTCGTTCATGGCCCTGGACTTCTACCGCAAGCAGGGCGTGTCCGGCTGCCAGGAAGCCATCGACATGGTGAAGCGCCTGCAGGACATCGGCATCCGCGTCATCAATGAGGGTTTCTCCCCGTTCGGCGCCCGCGGCGACGGCGAAACGCTCGCCTTCCTCGGCCAGGAAGACATGGCCGTCGAGACAACGCTGTTCACGTACCAGGGCCACATCGACAAGGTCTTGGAGGGCGACGCGTACTTCCGCTTCCTCGCCAACAAAGCGCCACTGACCATGGCGGCCACGTACATCCCGGCGCGCGCCCGCCAGCGCATCGCCGCCTGGAACGCCGCCTACCATGCTGTCGTCGGTTCAATGCTCGAGCGCCACACACTGCCCGACGACCGCGGCGTACTGTGGTCGGACGGCGCCCGCATCCTCACCCTGTTCTGCTACCGCGATGCGCCGTTCGTACTCCCAGGCGGCGGCGAGGCCGTGGACCTCCTGTGCGGCACGCCGTGCTCCGTCCGCAGCCGGTTCGGCGCCCTGCAAGGCCATGTCTACCAGATACGCTGTGGAGCGGGCCACGCAACCCGCGTCCTGTCCGCGAGCTATTCGGGGTGATGCGTCAGCGTCCCCCCGGGTGGCGGTCCCCGCCACGCATATGGCACTAAGGTTCTCGTGCGCGGCCATCCCCGTCCACCCGGACGAATGACCACGGTAGGGTTTCACCCCATGCAGATTCAGGGTTTACCCCATAGCGGTTGTTTCATCACTGGCCTATTCTTCATATAGAAGAAACCAAGGCCGGGGCGCGGTTCTATCCGCCCGCGCTCTGGCGAGCTTATTTGCACAGGCCAAAAAGTAGTATAAGCATAAGAGGGTCTGGACATGACGACAAGATTCCCCCGCAATTGCGTTCTCTTCGTCAAGGCGTGCGGGCAGCGAAGGCCCACGGGTCTGCGGCGGTGGCTGGCGCTGACGGTGGCCGGGCTGGCGTTGCCGTGGGTTGTCGGCGCCGTGGAGCCCGATAACAACACGTCGGCTGGCGCCGAGCCCTACACCCTGGGCGGCGGCTACGTGTCGGGCATGATTGACAGCTATACAGACGTGGATTTCTTCAGCGTCTCGCTGACGCAGGGGCAGTCGTGCTATTTCGCGGTCGCAGCCACGGCATTCGACGATTTCAGCCTGGCCCTGTTCGAGTCGGACGGCAGCACACAAATCGTCAGCCGCGATGAGAGTTTGAGCGTGACCCCAAGTGCGTCTGGCACCTATTTTGTGCGGGTGACGGGGGGCGGGCACTGCGAGAAGGGGGCCTACCGCTTCTACGGCGCTGCCTACACGCAGGATGACCGGCCGAATCGGGCGGACCTGGTTCAGGGGACGGCGATCGCGGATGCGGACCCGGCGCCGGCCGGGACCTTTGAAGTACCGGGGGACCGGGACTTCTTCAAGGTAAGCGTTCCAGCCAACAGTACCCGACGGTTCGCGACCACCTACTGGGCGGACTCGTTGGTGTTGTACACCGCCGCGGGTACGCAACTGAGCAGCGGCAGCACGGTGTATGCCACCGCCGGTGGACAGGTCACGGAATTCTTCCTTGAGATCTGGAGATTCGGCGCGGGGACCGGCGCCTATACCGTACAGCGTTCGACCCCCGGGGCGTTCAATGCGGATGTACAGTCCGTGACGGCGGCGGCCCTGGCCCGGGATGCAGTGGGAGTGGAGGCCGGCGGTCGTTTCCGTGTTACCGCGCTGGTGCGCAATCCATCCGCTGCGTCTTTTGATTATGTCCGATACCAAGATCTGCTGGTGAACGTCTATCTGTCCGGGGATGAGGTCATTGGCAACGACACCCAGGTGGGCTGGTTCTGGGTGACGATGCGCCAGCAGGTTTATGTGTATGCTTACAACACCGCGTGGACCAAGGCGACGGCGACGATTCCGGCCGCGGGCCGGTACCGGTTCCATTGGGTCTACCGGCGCACGGCCAGTGGTGGCAACGACCCGGCACGTTTCTGGCTGGACGACGTGGCCCTCACGCAGGGCGCGTCACCGGCGTACTGGAGCGAGGATTTTGAGCATGCCGGCAACTGGGGAGACAAGGGCTGGGGGTTCGATACCGGGGACCAGCCCGGGGGCGTGGCAACTGATCAGTTCCACGGCGGTGCATATGCGGGTTCTTCGGCCCAGCCCGGCTTGGCCAACGGGCAGTCCTCCGAGCTCAGCGTTGAAGCCGACGTCACGGCCGGCAGTACGCTGGAGTTCTGGTATCGCGGCGGCCATTCCAGCAACTACAGCGATGCGCTTTACTGTTACATCGAGCGCGTGCTGGCCCCCAACGGCGGTACCCTGACCGTGCAGCAGGACGCGCAGGTGCCCAACGGGACTCAGGCCGGCGCCTATTTCCTGCTGGCTCAGGTCAATCCCTGGCGCGATGTTTACGAGACCAACTATGACGACAACGTGACCTCCGGCGGCACTGGCAACCAAGTCACCGTCACGGGCGGAACGTACCCGGATTTGGTCGTGGACAGTGTGACCGTGAGCGTTCCGGCCCGGACCACGATCGGTGAGGGCGGCCAGGTGGCGGTGAGCTTCACCGTACGCAACCAAGGCAGCGTCCCGGCGTCGGCTGCCGCCGAGCCGTTCACCGATGCCAACGCCAATAACACCTTCGATCCTGGGGAGACCTACACCGACACCAACCACAACGGCCAGTACGATGGTGGCGGCTGGCTGGACCGCTTCTTCGTCACGGACGATCCGACCGGCCAATGCGGACGCGTCCAGGTCGGTGAACTCCGGCATAATGCCGACCTGGCAGCCGGCGCCACCTATGAAGGCCAGAGCACGGTGACTCTGCCGGCCGGCCAAGTGAACGACCGCTACATCGTCGTGGAAGCCAATGTCTTCAGCAATGCCGGCATGCTGGAAGAAGGGATGGACGAGGACAATAACCAGCAGGTGTCAACCGTCTTCCAAGTGACGCCGGCGGCACGGCCCAACCTGGTCATTACCGAGGTCAGCCTGGACAAGGGCTCGTATAGCCTCGGGGAGCAAGCCACCGCCACGTACACGGTCAACAACATCGGCACGGCCGAGGCCGACGGTTCCTTCATCGAGCGTTTGTACGTGTCCTTCGACACTGTGCCCGACGGCAACTACAACTATCAAGTCGCCACCTCCAATCCGGACATCTATTCCGACTCCGGCATCAAGGACTGGGCCCTGGCGACCGTCGGCCCCTTCAGTGCGGGCACCTACACGTTCGAGTGGCGCTATACCAAGGACAGTATCTGGGCCAACGGCGACGACGCGGTGTGGATAGACACCGTGACCTTCCCGGCGGGCAGCCGCGCCACGGAGATTTTCGATGCCACAGCCACCGGCAACGGCACGCAACTGCCCACCGGTTGGCAGACCGAGACGACGAACGGTTGGACCGTCGATACCACCCAGAACGCTGACGGCGACGCCTCCTACTCTCTGCGCTCGGGCGTCATTCCCGACAATGGCAGCACGCGGGTCTGGGTGACCCGGACACTGCCGGCCGGCGGCATTGTGACGTTCAAGCGCCGTGTCAGTTCCGAGCAGAACTTCGATTACCTGCGCCTGCGTGTGCAGGCGCCGCCGCTGGCGGCCGGGGCGGAGATCACTCGCGAGGTCACGTTCAACATGCCCAACGCCCTGGAGGCGGCGGGCACGGAACGCTATCTGGTCGTGCGCACGGATGCGGGCCAGGCTGTCAACGAAGGCGTTACTGGCGGCGAGTACGACAACGAGGCGATCGGCACCGGCACCGCGGCGACACCGCCGCCGTTCAATCTGCCGTTCACCCTCACGATCCCCGCGCATCCGGACTTGCAGGTAACCATCACCGACGTCAGTCCCGCCACCGTGCAATGGGGTGACACGGTGACGGTCAACTACACGGTACAGAACATCGGGGCTGCCGCCACGCCGGCCGACGTTTACTGGTACGACTACCTCTATCTGTCGGCGGACAATAGTGCGGGTACCCCGAATGACGACGGCGACTATGTCACCTACAACTACTATACCAACCTGGCGGCTGGCGCTTCGGTCAACCGGACCTTCACTTTCCAGGCGCCGTTCCAGACCGGTGCCAGCGTCACCACCTATGCCGTGGTGCGTGCCAACTGGGACTCCTACGGGTTGACCTACAACAGTTCATTCCAGGAATACACCGACACAGCCAACAATGCTGCCGTCTCGAACGTCATCACCGTCAACGAGAAACTCTCCCCCGACCTGCGCGTGACGGCGATCGACCTGCAGCAGGACAACGGGCCGGGCGGCGGCGCCTTTTTCTGGGGCCAGCCGCTCACCGTCGCCTACGAGATCACCAACAGCGGCACGGCCGCGGTAACGGTGCCGTGGCAGGACGCGATCTACCTGGTCATGAATGGATATGACTACCTCGGCGGCGTCGCCAACACGAGCCCGAGGGATTATTACTACTATTACGAAAACGCCTGGCAGCAGGTGTCGTACTCGCTGCTCAAAGGCAAACACCAACTGCGGTGGCAGTTTCAACGCAGCTCCGCCGGCGGCAGCGATCACTACGCCTTTGTCGACGACGTCACGGCCACCGCCGGGGCCACCACCACGACGGTCAATTTCGAAAGCCAGACTGGCGGCGCGCTCCCCGGCGCTGATGGCCTGTTTGCCGCCTGGTCGTCGATCGCGGGCACCGATCAGCGCGCCTGGTACACGGTGGGCGCCTCCAGCGGCCACGACAGCAACGTAGCGGCAGCCATCGGCGACAGCATCCAGAACACGGAGACCGCGGACCTTACGGTCTCCGTAGACATGCCCCAAGCCGGCACCGTCTCCTTTTGGGTCCGGGTTGTGGCCACCTACTCTGATCAATTGACGTTCTGGGTTGACGACATCCTCCAGCCTGGGGAAGCCACCTGGCGTCAGGCCACGGTCGATCTCCCGAACTACCGGGACGGCGCCGGCAAGATTGAAGTGCGCGCCGATACCGACAATGACGTAGCGGAGTTCGGCCATGAGGACAACAATTCTCTGCAGGTTGACCTCCAACTCCAGGCGCCCCCACTGCCCGACCTGCGCGTCGAGGAGGTGGACACGCTTCCCGCCACGGCCTACACCGGCGAGGACTACACGTTCAGTTACACGCTGGAGAACGTCGGTGCCCAGGCGATTGCCAACCAGTACTGCTACGACCGTTTCTACCTGGTCAATATCAACAACCCCGCCGACTCCTACGCCATCACGCGCGTCTCGCCGTCGGACACCGGGAACAATTACGTCTACTTGTCGAATCTGAGCCTCCCGGCCAGCAACGGGGCGCAGGCTGTGAGTGCGACGTTGCGTGTCGGCGACATTCCCGCCGGGCAATACTACCTGCGCATTTACACCGACGTCTACCCCGGTACCTACTACACCGAAAGCCAACTGAGCACGCAGAGCGGCTATGTGGTGGAGGCGAATGACGGTGTCTACGGTACCAACAACAACATCTACACCACCTCCGGCCAACAGCAGGTGACGCTCACGGTGCGGACCACGGACCTGGTTGTGTCCAACATCCGATTGCCGCCGAACGCGGCCTGGGGCACCTACGTGAACGTATCCTACGACCTCACCAACGCGGGGCCGGCCCAGGGTGGAGTGGCCAACAACGACGTCACACGGTCGTTCTACAACTCCACTTACTTCGGTTTGAACAATACGACCTTCCCTTCGTCGTTCGCGAACGGCCCGGGGGGCGGTTATATCAATTTCCCGGTCTACGACCATCTCATGGATTCCCCGATGGCCACCAGCACTCAGCAGGGTGGCGAACAGGACTGGCACACGGTCACGGTCAGCACCGCCGGCCTTTCGGCTGGCACGTACATTTTCCGATTCTACTTCACCCGCTATTACGATGGTGGCAGCAACAAGGTGTGGGTTGACAACGTCGCCTTCCCGGACGGCAGCGCCGAGGACTTCGAGAGCGGTGTGTTCGCCCCCGGCTGGACGACGCCGTCGGACAGCGATGCGCCGTGGCAAGTCGTGGACGCCCCGAACGGCAGTCCGGGCGGTAACGGGACCAAGGTGGCAGTGTCAGGGGACATCGACGGCTTCGCGTATCCGTACAATAAATCCGTTGTCGAGTTCAGAGGCACGGTGCCCCTCCTGGGGCGCCAGGACCTCAGTTTCGACTGCAAGACCTCCACCAACTACGATTACTCCGACTACGTGCAGGTCCAGGTAAACGACGTGCTTCCCGTCGGCGAAACCAAGACCTACACGATCAGCGTGCCAATTCCGCAGGACGCCAACACCGGTTACATCAAGATTACCGCTGACTACAACAATGAGGCGGGAGAGATTGCGGCGGCCCGGACCAATAACACCACGGTCAGTGGACAACTGACGTTCACCGTTCCGGATGCCGCTGACCTGGCGACGGCTACGGACGTGGACCATCCCGTCGTCTTCCCGGCAATCCTGGTGCCCGGGGACTCGTTCCCCTATTCCTGGTACACCGCCAACCAGGCCCCGGGCGATCACGATCTGACCGGCAGCGACTACTGGTACGACGCCGTCTACCTGTCCGCCGACGATGTGCTGGATACCAATGCGGACCGTTTTCTCTTTAGCGACTACCGCTACGGACCGCTGGCGGTAGGCGGGTTTGCGCAGGGGCAGAGCACGTTCTCGATGCCGGCCAATATTGAACCCGGGCAATACTACGTGTTTATTGCCACCGACTACGACAACCGCATCCTGGAAAAGAATGACGCCTTGCACGGTACGAACAACAATATCTACCGCTATCCGACACAGGTGGAGGTGAAAGCGATTGACCTGGTGCCGATCGACCTGACCGGACCGGAACAGGTGGCCGGCGAGAACAGCACCCTGTCGTACACCATCCGCAACGACGGTAATGCCGATTTGGGAAGCAATGCGGGGTATATCTACTCGCGCATCCTGCTGTGCACGACCGAGACTTTTGACGCCGACAACTCCACGACTTGGGCCACCGATTACTTCCAGCCGCAGATACCCGCCGGCGGCACGCTCACACGGACGCTCGTCGACGTACCGCCGCCGGACGTGGCCCCCGGTTTCTATTACGTTTTCGTCCAAGTTGACAGCGACAACCAACTGACCGAGTACACGCCAGCCGGGGCTTCCGGCGAGACCAATAACCTCCTCCGCCGCGTCGGCCGTATCGAGGTCATTGTCCCTGATCTCGTGGTGAAGAGTATCGTGCTGCCGGCGGTGTTCAGCCGGGGCGTTGCGGCGACGGTGCAGGTGACCATCAAGAACCAGAACTCCGGCACCGCACGAAACCCGTGGTGGGACACGCTGTGGCTGGTCCGGCCCGCCGGCGACACCATCGGCGGCCTCAGCGGTTCGCATATGCACAATGAAGACTTGGCGCCGGGCGCCGAACGCACCTACGACCTGACCATCACCGTGCCGCGTGATCTGCCGCTGGACGCCACCTACCGCGTGCGCGTCCAAACTGATTACTACGACCAGGTCCACGAAAGCACCAACGCCAACAACGAAATGACTTTCCCGATGACCGCGGGTGACTCGCGCACCGTTCCCGCCCGCGCGTGCGATTTCGTCCCGTCGGGGTTGATTGCTCCCGGTGCCATCATGGGGGGTAATTACGTACCGCTGCACTATGTGCTGCAGAATGCCGGCCAGGGCATCACCCCGGCCACCTGGTCCGAACGCTTCACCATCTCCTCCAAGAGCACGTGGCAGGAAGCACAGGGCGACCCCGATCGCGCCGATTACTATGCCTACCACGCGCCGACGGCGGGCCTGCCGCCCGGAACTGAACAGGCTTTCGACTATCCCAACACCGCCTACGTGCCGTCCGGCATGGCGCCCGATGTCGACAATAGGGTGTACCTCTACCTTCTGGCCGATGCGACCGACGTCGTGCTGGAGGACAATGGCACACCCGGCGCGGCGGAGGCCAACAACCTGCTTGGGCCGCTGCCCATCCAGCTCGGGACCTTTGATCTCAGCGTCAGCGAAACCGCCACCATCCCGGGTGACTTGCAGAGTGGCGACCAAGGTGTCACCATCGCCTACGGCGTCCGCAATACCGGCAGCGCGGCGACATCCCAGACTTGGTCTGACCACCTGGCCGTGGTGACCAGCGACGGCTCCGGCCCGGAACGGACGGTTGGATTGTTCCAGCGCCCAAGTGACCTGCAGCCCGGCGACACCTACACGAACACGGTCCAGGTGGACCTGCCGGAGTGGCTTGCCGGCTGGGACGGCAAGACGCTGCTGCTGCGTGTCACCGCCGACAGCGGCAACTCTGTCGGTGAGGGGCCCAACGAGGACAACAACAGCCGCACCTTTCCCTTCGACATGACCGAGCGCCCGGCGGTGGACCTGACCGTGACGTCCGTGCAGACGCCGGCTAGCGTCACCGGGCTGCAGCCTTACCTGCTCACCTACGCGCTGCAGAACCGCGGCCAACTCGCCGTGGATGGCGCCTGGCTGGACGCCCTCACGCTGGTGCGCCAGGACAACGGTCAACAGCTCAGCCTCGGCGTCTTTACCCATGGAGCGCCGACGCTTGTGGAAGGTAGCACCGGCGCCGCGTGGAAGCCGCTCCAGGTGGCGGTGCCCGCGGGGCGCCACACCCTGACCTGGGTCTTCTACCGTACCGAATCCTACAGCTACCTGGCGGATTCCGCACACCTGGACAACCTGTCGCTGCCGCTGGCCGCCGGCGCCGTTCTGTTGGACTTGGAGAGCGAGTCGGCCCTGCCCGCCGGTTTCACCTCCAGCCTGGACACCGCCAACCAACCGCACTGGCACATCGTCAGCAACGGCGGCAACCAGGCACTGGGCGCCGGTCCCATCGCGCTCAATGATCGCCTGGTGCTGCAATACACCGGCGACTTTGCCGACGGCAGCATCGCCTTTGACGTCAACATCGATGCCCACTACCTGGGTTTCTACATCGACTCGACTATTCCCGCCGGCGAAACCCGCACCTTCACGAAATCCGTGGTCTTGCCGCGCGAAACTACCGGCCTCTACCAGTTCCGCGTCCGCGCGGACAGTGCCGGCAACATTCCCGAACCGGGCCATGAAGACAACAACGAAGGCGACTCCGGCGTGTTTGCCGCCAACCTGCCGCCGTATGCCGACCTGGTCATGGGCGCTGTGGTGCGCACCGCGCCCGTGGAACCGGCGGACATCAAGACCGGGGCCCTCGTCACCGTCCAATGGACCGTGACGAACGTGAAGCCCGAGGGCAACGACGGCAACGCCGCCGAAGGCGCCTGGTTCGACCGTGTGTACCTGTCATCCGACGCCACTTTCGACGATGGCAACGACCCGCAGGTCGCCGTTATGCCGCACCCCGGGCCGCTGCCCGTGGGCGCCGCCTACAGCCAGAGCGCCACCTTCCGCCTGCCGGACGGCAGCGGAACCACCTACTACGTGTTTGTCCGCAGCGATGCCGATAACGACGTGTTCGAGGGGGTGCCAGAAGCCGACAATAACGTCAATGCCACGGGCCTGACCCTGGTGGCCAATACCGGTCCGTACCCGGACCTGGCGCCGTTTGAGATCACGCGGCCGGACACCATCCCCAACGGTTCCACCTTCGATGTCTACTGGAAAGTCGAAAACGCCGGGACCCGCACTGCCACCGGCACCTGGGATGAGGACGTCTACCTGTCCAGCAACGCCACGCTCGATGGCGACGATCTCAAGCTTGCCAGCAAGTCGCACACCGCCTTCAACTTTCCCTTTACCGAAAGCCCCGAGAGCCCAGCGTTCTACATTGAGAAGGTCCCCGTGGACATTCCGCGTACGGTCAACGGTACCTACTATCTGATTGTCAAAGTGGACAACGCGAACACCCTGTTCGAACTGAACCAGGCCGGCACGGCAGAAGCCAATAACGTGTTCGTCTCGGCGCCGTTCCAGATCACCGTGGCTCCCTCCCCGAACCTGGTCGTCGAGAAGGTCAGCATGCAGGCCCTCGCACGCCGGGGCAACCAGCTTCAGCTCACCGCCACGTGGACGGTGAAGAATACCGGCAGCGGCAGCACGGGGACCGCCACGTGGGTGGACAAGCTGTGGCTCAGCACCGCCCCCAACCTCTATGGCGACCTGACCCTCGTCGGCACCTTTCTAAACCAGAGCTATCTCGAGCCTGAGCAGAGATACACGCAGACCGAGACCTTCAACGTGCCGTGGGAAATGGCCGACGGCAACTACTACCTGGTGGTCAAGACGGATGCCGATGACACGGTCTACGAGTACCAGGCCGAGAACGACAATGCCAACGTCTCCACCAACGACGCCGGTGTGCCCGTCTCCAACCATATCCCCTTTGTGGTCGAGCCGCACCACTACCTGCAGCCGCTGTCGACCTTCGACGGCACGGCCTTCGGTCTCACCGAGACGCCGCCGCAGCCGGAGCCCTATACGGACGCTAATGCCAATGGCCATTACGACCTCGGCGAACCGTTCACCGACGGCAACGCCAGTGGTGTGTGGGACGAATCCGAGGGCGACATTGTGGTCGAGACCCCGGTGGTCATCGCCGGGGACACCGTGCGCGCCACCTGGACCACCAAGAACACCGGCAGCGCCACCATGGACGGCAACGACCACTGGGACGACGCGATGGCGCTCTCTGCCGACCCGTATTTCAACGCCGCCGATTTCTTCCTCGGCTCGCACAACTACCACAGCCGGCGCCTCGGGCCCGGTGAATGGGACCACATCTCCGGGCACGCCGAGCACGTCATCCCGAGCTATCTGCCGGCCGGCGACTATTATCTTCTGATCATCGGCGATACCCATTCGTCGCTCTTCGGGCGCAGCATCAACGGTGGTATCGGCGTGGCTGCGCAGAAAATCACGCTGGTGCAAATCCCGCCGCCCGACCTGGCGGCCACGGCGGTTACCTGCCCAACGCCGCCGGCGGAGCTGCTCTCCGGTCGCACGCTGACCGTCAACTGGCGAGTCGAGAACCGTGGCTTTTCGCCAACCCCGGAAGTCTACTGGAGTGACGCCCTCCGGCTCTCCACCGACCAGACCTTGGACGGCAACGACCGCAGCCTCGGGTCCGTGTCGCACTTCGGCGCTCTCGACATCACGCCCAACCCCGAGACCGCGAACAACCGTTGGTTCTACACCGGCACCACGAGCTGGCCCATTCCCATAGACCTGAGCGGCGCCTTCTACCTGATTGTGGAGTCGGGAGTCGGCGTGAATGAGGGCGAAGGCAGCAAAGCCAATAACATCGCGGTTTCCGCTGCGCCCATCACCATCTCGGCAGTACCGCTGGCAGACCTCGTCCCCACAGACCTGAGCATCCTGACCCCGGAAAACGAACTCATGCAAGGCCGGCCTGTGAGGCTCACGTTCACCGTGCGCAACAACGGTACCGGCGCGCCAGACGTCAGTACCTGGGTCGATCGCCTCAGTTTCCAGTCAACCACGCCGGGCGCGACGCCCGTCCCCTTGCCGCCGGACGTGGCGTTTGACCTGGCGTCCCTGCCGCCCGGTACCGACTACACCCGCACGGTAACCGTCACCCTGCCCGAAGATGCGCCGCCATCGCTCCAGTTCGCGGTGTTCACCGATGCCGATGGGCGTGTCTACGAAGGCGGGGCGCAGGGCAAGGTCAACAACCGCTTCATCGGTCGCGCGGTCACCGTCCAGTTGCTGCCGCGTCCGGAACTCAGCGTCACCGCGGCTTCCGTGACGCCAGCCACCGCCATGTCCGGCGGCGATGTGGACGTCTCTTACACCGTCAGCAACACCGGCGCCGCCACCTGGCTCACCCGCGCCATCTGGCACGACTCCGTGTACCTTTCTGTGGACGCCATTCTCGACGTGGCCACCGATCGTGTCGTGGCCGAGCATACGCGCAATACCGGACTGCCCGCCGGCGGCGCCTACACGGAGACGAAACGCATCGGCCTCGACATCAACCTGCAAGGCGCCTGGTCCCTGTTCGTCGTAACGGACAGCCATCTGGACGTCCCCGAGATCAATGAGTTGAACAATGCCAGCACCGCCGTGCCACTTGCCGTGGCCCTGGCCGGCACCGCCGACCTGCGGGTTACGGCCCTGACGCTGCCCCCGGCGCTCCAGGCCATTGCCGGCCAGAGCGGCGCGAACGACATTGTCCTCGCCGGCCAGACCGTGCCTGGCTTCGCCTACACCGTCTCCAACGACGGCAGCGAAGCTACGGGCGACAACGGCTGGGCTGACGCGGTCTACCTCTCGCAGGACCGCTTCTACGACAACAGTGACCGCCAGGTCGGCTACGCCACGCACGCGGGCAATCTCGCGCCTGGCCAAACCTATGACGGGACCATGGACATCAACCTTCCCGCCGGCCTCAGCGGCCAGTATTTCCTGATTGCCAGGACCGACTCCGGCGACCAGGTGTATGAGCGCGGCGCGGAGAACAACAACGCCATGGCATCCGGTGTCAACCAGTGGTTCACCATCGTGTCGCCACCCGTGCTGGGCTCCCCCAACTACGCCGCCTACAATTACGATCTCCAGGTTACCAACGTCACGGCGAGTGCGGCCCGCGACGTGAGCGTCACCCCCGGGACCACGTTCCACCTTGCCTGGACCCTTGCCAACGCTGGCACCGGCAACATCCCCGAGAGTACCTGGACGGACGCGGTCTACCTCAGCAGTGACGCCACCTGGGATGTGAACGACATTTTCGTCGGCAGTGTCACCGGCCGCCACTCCCTCGCCGCCGCCGCCGCTCTCACCAATGCCGCCGACTTCAAGCTCCCGGCCGTGGACGAGGGCCGCTACTACCTCATCGTGCGCGCTGACATCCGCCAGAACATCATCGAATCCAACGAGGCCAACAACGCCGGGGCTACCGCCGCCAACAACCGCCTCGACACGTCCATTGAGCAGCTCCACATCGAGGACGAGATCACCGACACCAATGGCAACGGCATCATCTACACCGATCAGGCCACGGCCCCGATGAGCAGCGACACCGAGCTCTACTACCGCGTCGACACGGAAGCCGGCAAGGACCTCGAAATCGCGCTGCTCTGTAACAAGGTGGGCGCGTCCACGCAACTCTTCGTGAAATTCGGCGGCGTGCCCAGCCCGGTCACGGCCGACTTCGCGTACACGAACTACTTCCAGCCCAACCAGACCCTGGTCATCCCCGGGACGCGCGCCGGCAGTTACTACATTCTCGCCAAGGGCCAGAACATCCCCGACGCCCCGCAGTCGGTGGTGGTCCGGGTCAAGTACCTGCGCTTCGAGGTCAGCAGTGTATCGCCGGGGCGTGCCGGCAACGGCGGACGGACGACGTTCAAGATCGAAGGCGCCCGCTTCACGCCGGCGACGCAGGCCGTGCTGGTCGGTCCGGCGGCCCGCGCCGAACTCGCGGCCGAGTCACTGTGGTTCAGTGCGCCCGGACTGCTGCACGCCACGTTCAACCTGACGGGGGCCGCACTCGGGAAATACACCTTGCGGCTCAGCAACCCCGGCGATGGCGCCGGCCCCGCGGCAACCGCGGAGTTCCCCGAAGCCGTGGACGTCATTCGCGGTTCGGGCGGCAAACTCACCACGCGGCTCGTCGCCCCCAGTTTCGTGCGCCCCAATTCCGTCAATTTCTGCTGGATCGAGTATGGCAACGCGGGTGACAGCGACATTCCGGCGCCCCTGCTGCAGGTTACCGCCACCAGCCCGGACGGCCAACCGGCCGCGCAACTCCGCTTCAACCAGACCGACTACTGGGTCACCGATCAGATCCAGGTACTCGGCATCAACCGTGACGGGCCGGCCGACCGCCTGCCGCCTGGCGCGAGCTTCTCGATCCCCATTTCCTTCCAGCTTCCCGGCACCGGCCATTACAACCTCAGCCTCCGCATTCTGGACATCGTGGACGGGGCCCTTGACTGGGCGTATATCGAGGCCATTTTCACCTACACCGATACCCCCCCGGCCCTGCAGCGCGCCATGCTGGATTACCTGCACGGACACTACGGCAATACACTCAAGGGCTTCGCCGCCGGACTGCGCGAAGATGCGTTCCGGCGGTGGCATCAGGGGCGTCCCGAGTACGATGTGCGCCGGCTGCTGACCTTTGCCGCCAGCCGCGGCTTTGAGAACGACATCAGCGCGGTGTCCGGCTTCCTGCGCGACCGCGATTCCGGCGCCATGCTCTCCGGTATTGCGGTTGTCCTCCACGGCAGCGACGGGGACCACCGTTACCAGACCCAAACACTGGTCGGTGGCGTATTCAGGTTCGAGGACGTGGCCCCCGGCGACTACCGGCTCTACGTCAGCGACTATGCGGTTGACCCGCCGGTCAACATCACACTGACGCGCGACACCGACGCGATCGCGCTCCTCATCAATGTGGCCAACCCCCCGGCTAACGTCGTCCCGGACCCCGAGAACCTGACCCAGGACGTGCATCCGTACCTGGCCCAGTCCCCCGCCGGCGCCTTGCACCTGTTCTGGAGCCGCGACGGCGCCATCTGGCATGCCACCTGGGACGGCACCGCGCAGGCCTGGCAGCAAGCCCAGGGTGCGACGGTCCCCGGCGCTGCCATCCCGCTCGCGTTCGGTACCCAGCCGCGGGCGGTCGCGTTTGCCATTGCCGACACGGGCGCCCCCACACCCGAGACGCGCGACGGGATCGCCGTCATCTGGCGTTCGCTGCCCGACGAGACCTCGCCTGGCGCGTCGCATTACCTCTACAGCCTGGGCGAGCCGGAGCGCGACATCAACGAGCAACCCACCGGTCTCTGGACCTGGACCGCCCCCGCCCTGCTTACCGACAGCCAGTTCTCCGACAACCGCCTCGGCGCCGTGCCGTTGTCCGGCGACCAGCTCCTCGGCGTCTTCCTGCGTACCGACAGTTCGCAGGCCGATGACGATACCGACGTGTACTGGAAGGTGCTGACGCCGCCCGCGGCCTCGTACGGCCGCGATGGCGCCGAGCGCACCGACGCCGGCCTGCTGCTGGACTTGGACCTCGAACGCGGCCTGGAGCGCGCCTTCGGGGACCGCGACAGCGCCACCTCGTTCTCCGAAACCTGGCTTTTCGAAAAGGAATTCTCCGTACCCAAAGTAGTCCCCGTGCTGGGCGGGACTTACGGCTGGGGCGTCAACGGTTCCATCGCTGTGGAACTGCAGGACTGCGAAACCACCGGCAAGGGCACGATCGGCGGCAAGGTCAAACTGGGCGGCGAAAACCGCGAACTGACCGGCAGCATCGAGCTGGCCAGCCAGTGGACCCCCGACGGCAAGGAAGCGCCCTGCAACTGGATCCTGGCCACCCGCACGCTCAAGCTTGCCATCGGCGGTTCCATCGCCGTGCCGCTGGCCCCGCTCAACTACGGGGTCACCATCGAGGACATTCCATGGGTCGGTGATTTCACCTTCGGCCTGATTGTCGAACTCGGCGTCAAGATCGAAGCCGAAGTGTCTGGCGAGTTTAAGTGGAGCGTCCAGGGCGGCGAGCCCAGCGAGGGCTCGGCGGGTTTCAAAGTGGGGTTCGGCCCGTACGGCAAGGCCAAGGCCCTGACCCTCGAAGCCGAGGTCGGCGGCATCGGCTCGATCTCGGCCCAGTACACGCGTCCAGACGGCCTGAAACTCAACGAGTACGGGTTCAAGATTTACGCCTCTCTCAAGGTCCTGCCGTTCCTGCAGTACAACTTTGAGAAGGAGTGGAAGGCCGAATTCGCGCCGGCGCGCCGCGAGCTTTGGGACGGCGAGATCGCCCGCGGTGTTCGGCAAGATATCACCCCCGACAGTCTGCGCCTGACCTGGACGGACGGGACTCGCGGCGGCAACTACTCCCGCACCACCGCCACGTTCACCAAGCAGGTCACCCTCGGCACCACCAACGTCTACGATGGCGACGGCGCCAGCCTGCTGGACCCGACCGTCCAGGGCCAGTCCGACCGCCTGGTTGACGGCGCCCCGGCCACCGCCCTCAACCCCGGCACCGGCGAAATCCTTGCGGCCTGGTGCAAGGACAGCGGCAACATGGACCGCAACACCGGCTCGGCGCTCAAGCTCGCCGCCTTCACGCCCGGTGACCGCGCTGCCGCACACTGGACCGCACTGCCGGACCTTGACTCGGCCGCCAGCTTCAACCGCGAACCGGCGCTTCTCTTCGACGGCACCGGCGATGCGTGGGTGTTCTGGGTGCGCGCGCCCGCCAACGTCAACTTCAACAGTCCGATTCCGGACCTGCTCGGGGCCTTCTTCAACTCCGACATTTGGTACATGCATCGCGACGGCAACGCCTGGAGTGCGCCCGCCGTGCTGGCGACGCTGCCGGGTGAAGACAGCGTCCCCGCCGCCGCCAGCGACGCGGCCGGCAACCTGACGGTCGCCTGGCTGAACCGTTACGCCGCCGCCGGCGCCACGGGTCACGAAACTCTCTACACCGTCCAGTACCATGCCGGGACCGGCACGTGGAGTGAGCCGCAGGCCGGGGCCGCCGTGGTCCAAATCAAGAACGGCATGCCGCAGCTCACATCCCCGGTGGTCGGCTACGCCGGCAACGACCCGGTGGTCGTCTGGAGTCAGAACCTGAAAACGCAAGGTGATTCCCCGGACTTCGCCATCCAAACGGCAATGCTCGGACGCGGCCTCCGTGGTCTCGACACGTTGGAACTTGACCGACCGCTGCCGCTGCCGGTCCACGGCAAAGACCCGAACGCCGCCCCGATCACTGCTGACCGTCTCGCGGATGGCCGGAGTGGCCAGCGGGCGCCGCCGTACGCCGTGCCGGAGAAATGCTGCAAGCCGAAAGAGGACTGCAAACAAGACCAGGCCGGCAAGCCCACCCCCGGAAAGTGTGATGACCCCTGTCAGAAGCCGCCCGCGGCCAACTGCCCGCCCCCACCCCCGCCTGGCCCTGGCCCCGGCGCTCCCGGTGGCCCCGGCGGTCCGGGCGGTCCGGGCGGCGGCGGTGGCGCCGGCGTGGACAGTGGCCTCTCCCATGACCCGAACGAGAAACACGGGCCGGAAGGGTTCGGGCCGCAGCATGCCATCCCGCCCGATGGCGTCATCAACTACACCATCATGTTCGAGAACCAGGCCGTGGCTACCGCCCCGGCGTCCGTCGTGCGCGTCACCGACGTGCTGCCCGCGCAGCTCGACATGTCCCGCTTCCGCCTCGGCGAGTTCGCCTTTGGCGATACCGTGGTGGCCGTGCCCGAAAACCGGCCGTATCACAACCAGACCCTGCGGCTGGCCAACGGCATGGACCTGATCCTGTCCGCTACCATCAACCCGGCCAACCGCACCGCGACCTGGGAGTTCCGCACCGTCGACCCGGCTACCGGCCGGCAGCCCGCCAATCCCGGCCTCGGCTTCCTGCCTCCGAACCGGCCCGATGCCGAGGGGCAGAAGGGCCATGGTGAGGGACGCGTGACCTTCACCATCCTGCCTGCCGCCGACGCCGCCGGCCAGGTCATTCGGAACGAAGCCACCATCGTCTTCGATGACAACACCGCCATCGTGACCAACCTCACCGAACACCTCAGCAGCAACACCGCCTACAGCAGTGCGGTAACGGACTTCACGGGCAACACGGACGACGGCCTCGACACCGCCAACGGCACCATGCTGACCGTCAACTGGGGCCTCACCACCACTCCGCCCAGCGCCGTGCTGGACCTCGACCCACCTCTCGCCGGCTACGACATCTACATGGCCATCAACGACGGCCCCTACTCCCGCTGGCTCAGCGGCTCCAAGGCCACCTCCACGCAACTGGAGGTGACCCGCGGCCTGACCTACAGCTTCTACTCGATTGCGCGTGACGGGGCGGGCATTGAGGAGAACGCGCCGGCACAACCCGACGCCGTGGTGCGTATCCTGCACGACACCGTGGTCATTGCCGGCGCCGTGCTGTACAACGGCCGCCAGCCCGGCAGCATCGACGTCGCCTGCGAACCGCACCAGAAGACCGGCGGCGCCGTCGGCGCGGCGGTCGTCGCGACGCTCAACGACCCGGGACCGTACAGCTTTGCCAGTCTGCCCGGCGAAGGGGTCCGGTACTACCTCACGGCGTTCATTGACAGTAACGGCAACCACCTGCGCGACGCCACCGAGGCCGGCACGCTCCAAGCCGTGGTCGTGGACCCCGTCGGCCAGCCGCCGCAAATCACGGCTAACCTCGTTATCACCGACGTTGACAGTGACGGCGACGGCATGCCCGACTGGTGGGAAAAGGCCATGTTCCTCGACGAGGGCACCGGCACGCTTCTCACCGACATCGCGCCGTTTGCCGACCCCGACGCCGACGGCAGTCCCAACCTGATCGAGTATCGCAACAGCACGGACCCGCTGGATCCGCAATCGCGTCAGGACAAGACCGCCAGTCGTGGCCCGGTCCGGATCGACAACGGCACGCTGTACGTCAACGGCAGCGAGTTCATCAGCCGCGGCCTGCTCTACCGTGCCACGCCACCCGGCAGCACACCGGCCCCCGACAGTGCCGCCTACAGCCTGCGGCAGCTCCCGCGTGACCTGCCCGCCATCGCCGACATGGGCGCCAACTGCATCCGCACCCCCGGCCGCTTGAACACTGACGTGCTTGACGAAGCGGCCAAGGCCGGGCTGTGGGTCATCGCCGGCTACCCGGTGGACCCGGCGGCCGCTGACCTGGCGCTGCCGGAAACCCGCGCCGCCATCCTGGCGGACTTCAAGGCGTATGTCACGGCGTTCAAGGACCATCCGGCCCTGCTCCTGTGGTGCATCGGCGACCGCGTCGACGCGGGGCTTGCAGACGCCGCGCAGAAGACCGCGTGGTACGCGCTGCTCAGCGAACTGGCCTGGGCCGCCGCGGAGCTCGAGGGTCCCGTCTACCATCCGACCACCACGGCCCTCGACAGCCTGGCCGATTTGCCGCTCTACAAGCATCTCGCCGGCGGCCTCGACCTCTGGGGCCTTGACTGGACCGGCCGCAACAGTTTCGCCACCGCCCGCGCCGGTGAACGCCCCGACCGCGCCGACGTCTTCCAGTCCTTCACCGACATCGGCACCGGCAAACCGCTCTGGATCGCCAGCTACGGTATTGACGCCTGGGATGAAACCGCCAGCCGGCTCGATGAACCGAACCAGGCCAGAATCGATCTGGCCCTGTACCGTGACCTTGCCACCCGCGTGAGTGAACCCGGCGTTTACCGCGCCGCCGTTGACCAGATCGTCTACACCGGTGCGGCCACGACCGTTGGCGATGGCGACACCGGCGTTACCGGACGCCTGTTCTTCCATGATGCCAACAACGACGGCCTCTGGGACGCGGGTGAACCCGTGTGGCAGGACATGGTCATCAGCCGCAACGGCTTCTTCGAGGCCGGTTACGATACGGCGATCATCGGCGCTCCGGCCGACCAGGCCGCCGGCATTCAGACCGGCCTCGCCTTCAAGGACACGAATGAAAATGGCCTCTGGGATAGCGGTGAACCGATCTGGCAAGACGTTGCCGGCGCCGGCGCGTTGCCGCGCCTGTTCAACCCCGGCGTGGACGTCATCATCAGCGGCACTCCCCCGGCCGACAATGCCGCCGGCTACCAGGGCAGCATCAACCTCTACTACGTTGACACCGATGCCAGTGACACCTACACCCCCGGAGAACCGCTCTGGCAGGATGAAAACAAGGGCACGGCCGGCGTCTATGACGCCGTCGACGAGAGGGTGATCGACCCGGCGCCGGGACCGGGCACGGCCGGTGTCAGCACCGGACTCTGTTTCGCCGATGCCAATACCAACGGCGCCTGGGATGCCGAGGAGGATGTCTGGAGCAAGCGACCGGGCGTGGCCCTCGGCGGCGTCGTGGCCGAGTACCTGGACCAGTGGTGGCCCGTGGCGCCCGCCAACACCCATGACGTCGGCAGCAGCAGCAACGGCGTCCCGGGCGACGAGGAATTCTACGGTGTGGTAACCTATGCGCCGGATTCCACCGTCGCCCTGGATCAGCGACTGGCCGCCACGGTATTGACGCAGGCATGGCACGGCCTGCCGGTCACCGCCCCGGTGATCCGGCGGACACTGATTGACGTGCTCGAAGACACCACCGTCACCTTCCGCATCAATGCCGTGGGTGGCGAAAACGATTACACCTACGACGTCTCCAACCCGCTGTTCGGATCACTGAGTGGCGCGGGCCCGGATCCTACCCTGATCACCTACACGCCGGCGCCCAACTTCACCGGGACCGACCGCATTGACTTCAAGGCCGTCGGCCCCGGCGGGGAACTGGCCGGGGTCGTCATCGTCCAGGTCAGACCCGTGGATGATCCGCCGTCCAATCTCGCCGTGAATCCGGATGCCGCACCTATCGTGGTCAGCGAGAACAGCACCCTCACTCTCGGCATCACCGCCGATGAGCCGGACGGCGATCCCGTCAGTCTCGGGTACACCATCAGTAACGGCGCCCTTGCCGGAGCTACCATCACCGGAACCGCGTGGGACGACAACCTGGGTCAGTGGCACGCCACCTTGACCTGGACCCCGTCCTATGACGAAGCCAGCCGCGCCGCGCCGGTGAAAACGTACGACGCCCTGTTCAGCGCCAGCGACAACCCCCCGGCGGGGCACACCATCACCTTGGCCCGCGAGGTGGCGGTGCAGAACGTCAACCGCGCCCCGACGGTCACCAATGCCCAGCTCGGCCCGACCGCCGAAGTGGTGTTCGCCACTGAACCCCTCACGCTTGACGGCTGGACCTACCAGGACCCCGACAGCGACGCCCAGGACGGTAGCAGGGCCCAGATTCGCTGGTTCCGCACGGACCGCCGCGCCGATCCCGTACCGCTGCCGGCCTTCGATGACGCAGTCATTCTGACGATAGACGGCAACAGCGTCAAGGTCGGGGACCGGGTGTATTGCGAAGTTCGCGGCAGTGATGGCTTGGACCTGTCCGCCAGCCCGGCGCGCTCGTCCGATGTCACGGTCCTGAACGCACCCACCGCCGTCAGCGTGCTGCCGAACCCGGCCCGCACCGCCGACGACCTGAGTTTCAGCCTCACTTGGTTCGACCCAGCCGCCGCCGGCAACCCGGCGTACGACATTCAGTGGCGCAAGGGCGGGGGCATCCCAGCCGGCGACACCACGGGGGCCGTGCTCGACAAGACTCTGACCACCAGGGGCGATGTCTGGTCCACCACGGTTACGGCGTTTGCCAACCTCTCCCTCGGCGGCCGCCACGACGCACCGCCAGTCGCCGGAACGCTAACCATCGGCGACACGCCGCCGCCCACACCGACCGCGGCGGATTACGACCTCGCGCTGCCGCAGGCCGACCAGGCGCTTTCGGTGGTTGACGTCGATTTCGCTGCCGACGACGACAACGACCCGATTACGCTCGAATACGAATGGTCCAAGGATGAGTCGTTTGCCACGAGCGAGGATTCCGACGCCTCGCTCGATATCGGCAAGCCGACGGCCCGCGACACCTGGTACGCCCGCGTCCGCAGTGTGGCGTCCGATGGCATTAACCCCGGCGCGGCCCATTCCGGCTGGTTCGACCTGGGCAGTATTCGTATCGGCCTCACGATCTACGAACTGGCCCTGTTCTCCGGCTGGAACCTGGTATCCCTGCCGATCCAGCCGGTAGACAACCTGCGCACCCAGGTGGACGAGTCCACTGCCGACGGCCTGTTCGGGGACGCCAAGGGCGGCCATGTCTGGGTCTGGCGCCAGGTTCAGGGCGTGGGAATGCGGTTTTCCGATCCGGACGAGGGCAATACGGCGGTGGCCGAGGCCAACACCGTCAAGCCGCTGACCGGCATGTGGGTCTACCACCGGCCGGCACCCGGTCGTCCCGAGGAGCCGACGCTGCTGCCTGTCGTCGGCTGGCCGCTGGAACGTAATTTCGGCCCCGGCACCAACGAACAATTGCTCACGCTCCAGCCGGGTTGGAACTTGGTCGGCACGGTCGCGGACTACACGGCGATGCCGTCGTGGCTTGGCAATCCGGTCCGTGACCCCGTCTGGACGTGGCGCGCGGAAGACGGCCTTCAAGCCGCGTACGAGCGGGTGCTGTTCACGCCGCAGTCCGCGCTGCGCCAAGGGCAGGGTGCCTGGTTCTTCCTCCTCGGCAACACGCCGCTGACCATCGATGTGGGCGCGCCGTAAGACAGAGCTCGCGTGGCCGGCCATCCCGGAGTGGATGGTCGGCTGCGACAAAATTCGACAGGTCCTTTCGATGCTCACGACGCGATATCTATCAGGCGATGCTTCCCACTCCGTGTTCAGCGTTCGATGTCTGCTGCTTGCCGGGTTACTGGCTGCCGCGTGGTTGCTGACACCGGCCGCCGCCGCCGCTCCCAAGCTTGCCGTCTTCCCGCCGGTCTTCGAGTTTGGGGTGCAGGACACGAATAGGGGCAGCTACAGCTACGTCTTTCTGTTGCGCAACGAGGGCGATGCGAAGCTGACCATCAAGACCGTGCGCGCCAGTTGCGGCTGCACGACCACAGCGCTCGGAGCTCAGGAGATCGAGGCAGGCAAGGAAACGGAGTTGCGCGGTGAACTGCGCACCGCCAGTTTCGAGGGCGAGATCCGGAAAAGCATTTCCCTGGAGACCAGTGACCCAGCCCGGCCGCTCTGCAGACTCGAACTGACCATCTCGCTGCCGCGCCGTACCCCGGGCCTGCGCTTCGCCTCCGGCAACCCGCGCCACCTCGCCACCGTCAGCGGCGGTGTGTGCACGGCGACGATCACGTTGGAGAACGGCGACCCGAAGACCACAGCACACGCCACCGCGCTGGAACTGCCGCCAGGCTGGACGTGCGACGCGAAGCTGCCGCTTGCCGTTGCCCCCGGCCAGAAAACGGTCTTGGTCCTGACGCGACCCGAGAAGGACGCCATTACCACGCGTGAGCAGAGCATCCTCGTCAAGACCGACCATCCTGCCACGCCGGAACTGCGCGGCAGCCTGTTCACCATCCGTTTGCCGGTCGCGGCCGGCCGTTGAGTTCGCGCCGGCAGTGCCAGCGCGTCGCCGCTCAAGACGTTGGTCAAGCCGTGCCTCGATTGGGGAAGGCGTGAAGGACCCCGCGCTTACGCACGACAAGAAACGTCGACCTGTGCAAGCAGAGTGACGCCGGGTAGGTCGCGGTGCCAGTCCAGACCGCCTTGTCTGACCGACAGTACCGCGGGCGGCCCTCCGCCCGCCATCCGAGTTTTGTGCTACGCGCGTGCCGAGAAGCGGGCGGAGGGCCGCCCGCAGTACTGTCAGAATGTGACGGCGCTTGATCCGGTGCTTGCACAGGTCAAGAAACGTGATGCGTCAGCGCCCCCCGGCCGGCAGACCGGCCGGTCATCTCGGCACGAAACTCGGGCGTCCTGGTCTGAGTCCCGCCTTTAGGCGGAAGCCTTGCGACGCTTCAGCGAGCGGCCGGGGATCGGCTCGCTCAAGCTCGCCTGCCACTTCCGCCTAAAGGCGGGACTCAGGCGCGGGCACCGTGTGTGCGAGATGGCCGAGTTTCATGGGAGTCACGGGTGGAGATAAGGTCGACGGTTGACCGGGGCTGGCGCCTAGAGTGGTCGGAGCGGCTCGCTCCGACACCCGCGGGAGCGAGCCGCTCCCGCCACTTTGCCAGAACGACCCGGACAAACAGTGAGTAACGCCCACACATGACCGGCCGGTCCGCCGGCCGGGGGGCGCTGACGCATTACCAAAAAACCGGGCGGCAACTGGCGCGGAGCACGAAGACGACTTATCGTTAATCTTTTCAGGATGTTCCTGGGCACCGGTGTGTGCGGTGGGTTCGGCGCGGGGCCGGGCTTGGGAACGCGGAGTCAGGAATCGTCTGCCACAGGACACTGAAATGGTCTTTGCGCCAGTTGAACTCATCCGATTCTGGTTAAGGCTATACGGGGTGCGACGTCTGCACCTGCACCAACCCGCTTGGGCCGTCGCATCACCGGGCGGTTCTGGGACCGGTGCTTCGACTGCCGGCAACCTGCCGGAGTCGATCCTGAACCGGTTTGCCGTTGACAAGGGAAGGGGTAGCGGCGACGGCCGCAATCCGCCCGCGCGCGGCATGACCACGTCGGGCATCTACCCGGCTTCAGACGGAAACGGCGGGGTGAATCCCGGTGAAACCCACACCGCGCTGCGTTTGGACTCCGGCATGATCGAGCGTGCCGCGGTCGAAGAAGAGATCCCGGCGGAGATCAAGCCGTGGGGCATTAAAGTCACCCTCGCTGGCGCCGCCATATTTCTGGGGCTGTTCCTGTTCACGCTTTTCGGCCCGGACCCGAAGCGGCCGGAATCGGCGCCCGTGCGCAAGTCCCCGGGGGAGCGCAAGGTCGTGATGGTCACGAAGAAGAGTAACACGTCCGCCCCAACAGCACCCGACGCGGAACTTGGCGGCCCGTTCAAACTCAAACTGCCGGGGGTCAAAGAGGAGCCGTCTCCCCCGTCCCTTCCTCCCAAGCAACCGCCCCGCAAACTGACCAAACCGCGCGGCGGTTCGGTTGTTCTGAAGAATGCGAGTTTTGAGAGCAACTCGATTCCGGACAGCGGCGAGGGCGACCCGAATGGCTGGACCCGAGGCGGCGCGGGTGGCGGCGGGGTCAGCGATTCGACGCAGCCGGCGGCGGCCGGAACGACGATCCCGGACGGCGTGCAGGTCGCGTTCCTTCCCGGTGGCGCCACCTTGACCCAGGGGTTGGCCGGGTTGACCGCGTTCAAAGGCTACTGGGTGCAGTTTTACTACTCGCGGCGTCAGGACGGCGCTGTGCCCGGCCTGTCTGTGAGCTATGCCGGGGAAAGCGTCGGCACCGTGGCGGAGATCTCCAGCGGCGCCGAGTACGAGTGCGCGACGTTCTCCTTCCGTTCCGCCAAGAGCAGTGGCGACCTGGTGTTCACCAACACGGCGGCCGACCCCGCCGCCGTTGTCCTCATCGATTGCGTGTCGGTGCTCCAACGCGACTCGGACCAGATCGTCCTGCACAACACCAGCTTCAACGGCAGCCTTCCCAAGGACGCCTTCACCGCGCCCGATGCGCCGGTCGCCGGCTGGACCAAGCAGGGGAAGGTGTTCGTGCAGCAGGCCACCGGCCAGGGCTTCCACGACAACGGCCTGTCGGACGGCCCGGCTTTCGCCGTGCTCCAGGATGAGGCGTGGTTGCGACAGACCATCAAGGGTCTGGAACCGGGAAAGACATACGAACTGTGTTACGGCTTCAACGCGCGACAGGAGAATTTCGGCGGCACTCCCAAACTCCGGGTCACGATCGGCGACGTGACCGTCCAGGACGAGGAAGTCTGGGCCGTCGGGACCTTCAACCCCTTCCAGCAGATGGCCTTCGAGTTCAAGGCCGATCGCCCCGAAATGGACCTGGAGTTCCGCCAGACAGAGTCGGGCGATCGGACCATCTTCGTGGACAACGTTGCGGTCCGCGTTCTGAAAGAGATCGCCGGGACGCCGGACGCCGGACCGGGCCAGCCGTAGTCCTGGGGCTGTGTTTCCGGACGGACAACTGCCCAATGAAGGAGCATTCAGCGCTCCGGTCGACGACTCTCCGACTCTGCTTCGCTATCGACCGTCAGAGTAACGGGCCAACCCGATTCCATGCTGACACCTGAAACCTGACACCTGAAACCCTCCCGGGAGGAAGCCATATGGGTCATCGTTGTGTCCGCCTTTCGCTCTGGCCGGGCCATGTCCGCACCGTGTGCGCGGCGGGCCTGTGTCTGAGTCTTGCCGGCCTGTTCGGCGGCGGTTGCCTCCCCAAGAAAGGGGCCGCAGGTGCGGGCTCGGCGCGCCCGCCCGCCAAGCCGGTTCCAGTCACCGTCGGCACGGTGGTGCAGAAGACCATGCCCAAGCGAATCGTGACGTTCGGGACCGTCGAGGCGTACGCCACCGTCTGGATCAAGCCCATGATTGCCGGACAGTTGCAGCGGGTCCACATCGAGCCCGGCCAGCGGGTGAAGAAGGGCGATCCGCTGTTCAGTCTTGACCCCAAGCCGTTTGCGGCGACCATCAACCAGTACGAGGCGTTGCTGCTCAGGGACCAGGTGCAGGCTGACGAAGCGCAGCGCCAACTCGGCATCGCCAATGCGCTGCTGGAGAAGGGCGTCGCAACCGACGATGAAGTGAAGCAGGCCCGTTCCCGACTCGACGCTCTGCAGGCCAGCATCACCGCTGACAAGGCCACCATCGAACGAGCCAAGATCGACCGCGATTACTGCACGATCGACGCACCCATCGACGGTCGTGCCGGCGACCTGCCCATCCGCGAGGGCAGCGTCGTCAAGGCCAATGAGACGACCATGCTCGTCCTGGCCCAGACCATTCCCGTTTATGTCACGTTCGCCGTGCCGCAGGTGTCGTTGCCCGAAATCCGGGCCGGCATGGCAGCGCGCAAACTGCCGGTGACAGTGCTCACCCCCGGCGACTCGTCCTTCAGCGAGACCGGCGAGCTTTCCTTCATCGACAACACGGTTGACGAGACGACGGGGACCATTCGCCTCAAGGCAACCTTTGCGAACACGGATGAAAGACTTTGGCCCGGCCAGTACGTCGATCTCGTGCTGACATTGAGCGAGGACCCGAACGCCGTCGTGGCGCCGGCGCAGGCAATCCAGACCGGGCAGCAAGGCAGCTACGCCTTTGTCGTCGGCCAGGACCAAACGGCTTCCCTGCGGCCGGTGACTATCGCCCGGACCGCCGGCGACGAGATCATCGTGGCCAGCGGCCTGGCGCCCGGCGAAACGGTGGTGACCGACGGGCAACTGCGCCTCATCCCCGGGGGCAAGGTTGACGTCCGTGCTCCCGTGTCGGCTTCCCGAGAGGGTCAAAAGGAAAACGAGAGCGGCCAGGAATCGGCACCGGCCAAGGCAGCGGCGAAGAACTCTCCATGAATCCATCTGAACTCTTCATTCGCCGTCCGGTCATGACGACGCTGGTGTCGTTAGGCATCCTGCTGTTCGGACTCATGGCGTATCCGCTGCTGCCCGTCAGCGACCTGCCAACCGTGGATTTTCCCACCATTTCGGTGTCGGCGTCCCTGTCCGGCGCCAGCCCCGAGACCATGGCCTCCGCGGTGGCCACGCCGCTGGAAAAGCAGTTCTCCACCATTGCCGGCCTCGATTCCATGACATCGAGCAGCTCGCTGGGCAACACCCAGATTACGCTGCAGTTCAGTCTCGACCGCGATGTTGACGCCGCGGCCCAGGACGTGCAGGCCGCCATCGCCCAGACGCTCCGGCAACTGCCGTCGGATATGACCACGCCGCCGAGCTACCGCAAGGTTAACCCGGCCGATTCCCCGATCATGTTCATGGCGCTGACCAGTGCGACCCTGCCGCTGTCCACCCTGGACAACTACGGCCAGACCGTCCTGGCGCAGCGCATCTCGACCGTCAGCGGCGTCGCCCAGGTCCAGGTGTACGGCTCGCAGAAGTACGCGGTCCGCGTCCAGGTGGATCCGCGCGCCCTGTCGACCCGCGGCCTCGGCATCGACGAGGTTCAGCAGGCCATCGAGACCGCCAATGTCAACCTGCCCACCGGAGCGCTCGACGGCCGTCACAAGGCGTTCACTATCCAGACCGCCGGCCAACTCACGACCGCTCAGGCCTATCGCCGCATTGTGGTCGCGCAACGTGGCGGCGCCCCGGTGCGGCTCGAGGAGATCGGCCGCGTCATCGACGGCATCGAGACCGATAAGACAGCCGCGTGGTACTGCACGCCGGAGAAACAGCAGCGTGCCATCGTGCTGGCCATTCAGCGCCAGCCTGGGACCAATACCGTCGAGGTCGCCGCCGCCGTCAAGGAGTTGCTCGAGTTGCTGCGCACCCAGTTGCCCGGTTCCGTGTCCCTGGAAATGCTTTTCGACCGGTCGGAGACCATCAAGCGTTCAGTCGAAGACGTCAAGTTCACCATGCAACTGACTCTGGCGCTGGTCGTCCTGGTCATCTTCCTGTTCCTGCGCAACGTGCGCGCCACCATCATCCCGAGCCTGACCCTGCCCATGTCGATCATTGGCACCTTTGCCGTGATGTACCTGCTCAATTACAGCCTGGACAACCTGTCGCTGATGGCGCTGACCCTGTCGATCGGTTTCGTGGTCGACGACGCCATTGTCATGCTGGAGAACATCTATCGTCACATCGAGAAGGGGAAAGGTGTCTACCAGGCCGCCTTGGACGGATCGCGTGAGATTTCCTTCACCATCATCTCCATGACGTTGTCGCTGGCGGCCGTGTTCATCCCGGTCATGTTCCTGGGCGGGATCGTTGGTCGGCTGTTCCGCGAGTTCGCTGTGACTATCGGCGTCGCCGTGCTGGTGTCCGGCTTTGTCGCCCTGACCCTCACCCCCATGCTGTGCAGCCGGTTTCTGCGTCCGCATCAGGCGCCTGCCAACGGCGAGGCCGAACACGCCCGCGCCCCACGCGGTTGGGTTCTGCGCTTCTATGAAACCACGCTGCGCTGGACGGTCCGGCACAAGAGCTGGGTGCTGATCCTGTCTCTGGGCGTTCTGGTTTTCACCGTTTACTTGTTCCAGGTCGCGCCGAAAGGCTTTATCCCCAGCGAAGACCAGAACGTACTCCGCGGCCAGACCGAGGCGGCGCAGGGCATTTCGTTTGCAGCCATGGCCGAACATCAGCAGGCGGTTGCGTCCGTGATCCAGCAGGATCCGAACGTCGAGGCGTTCATGTCGCGCGCCGGCACCAGCACGTTCGGGGGGAGCGGCAATACGGGCTTCATGTTCGTGCGGCTCAAGCCGCGCCAGGAGCGCAAGATGTCCGCCGACCAGGTCGTGCAGAGCCTGCGCGGCAAACTGGCGGCCGTCCCGGGGATCAAGGTCTTCCTGCAGAACCCGCCGGTGATCAACGTCGGCGGCCGCATGAGCAAGTCACAGTACCAGTACACACTCCAAGGCTCGGATGCCCCGGAATTGTACGCCTTTGCGACGCGTATGGCCACCGAACTGGCGGCCCTTCCTGAACTGCTGGATGTCACCAGCGACCTGCAGATCACCAACCCGCAAGTGAATGTGGCCATCGACCGTGACAAGGCTGCGGTGCTCGGCGTCTCCGCCGCGCAGATCGAGAACGCCCTGTACAGTGCCTTTGGCCCACGCCAGATCTCCACCATCTACGCCCCGGACAACCAGTACCGCGTCCTGCTCGAGTTGCTGCCTGAGTACCAGCGCGACAGCAGCGCGCTGTCCCTGATCTACGTCCGCTCCGCGGCAGGAAAGCTGGTGCCGCTGCGTGAACTGGTCCAGTTCGAACACGGCGCCGGCCCTCTCAGCGTAACCCATTCGGGGCAACTCCCCTCGGTCACCATTTCCTTCGATCTGAAGCCCGGTGTGTCCCTGGGGCCGGCACTGGCCTCCGTCCAGGAGCACGTCCGGCGCAGCCTGCCGGACACGGTCAGCGCCAGCTTCCAGGGCACGGCCCAGGCCTTCCAGAGCTCCATGAAAGGCCTGAACATGCTCCTGATCCTGACCGTGGTCGTCATCTACATCGTGCTGGGAATCCTCTACGAGAGCTTCATTCACCCCGTCACCATCCTCACCGCCCTGCCGTTCGCCGGACTCGGCGCGCTGATCACGCTGATCGCATTCAAGGTGGATGTCTCTCTCTACGCCTTCGTCGGCATCATCATGCTGGTGGGAATCGTGAAGAAGAACGGCATCATGATGATCGACTTTGCGATCTCCGCACAGCGCGACGAGGGCAAGTCGCCGCAGGACGCCATCGTTGAAGCGTGCCTGACCCGCTTCCGCCCGATCATGATGACGACCATGGCCGCGCTCATGGCCGGCATCCCGATTGCCATCGGCTTCGGGACCGGCGGCGAGGCGCGCCGCCCCCTCGGCCTGGCCGTCGTCGGCGGCCTGGTGTTCTCGCAGTTCCTCACGCTCTACGTAACCCCCGTCTTCTACGTCTGGATGGAAACCCTCCGCGGCTGGTTCCGCCGACACAATCCCGCGCCCATTCCCCAGGCGTAGGCGGTGTACAAGAATAACCTGTGCATTTGCGGCCGGGTATCTTGAGCCGGTTTCAAGGCACGAGGGCGGCGCATAGCCTGAGCTA
>Ga0156402_1148_pt1 | contig 67336 bp, 48 predicted proteins | sample RifOxyA3_FD_108045 | JGI IMG/M metagenome (GOLD analysis project Ga0156402, IMG submission 108045) | Lentisphaerae bacterium RIFOXYA12_64_32 | reverse complement strand
CGGCTCGGTCCCGCGGGTGTCGGAGCGAGCCGCTCCGACCACTTTAGGCGCCAGCCCCGGTCAACCTTCGACCCTATTTCCACCCGCGACTGACGCAGCACGGGATTCCGTGGTGTTGCCGGATGCGGCGGGTGGGAGTATAGTATTACCGTGGCGAGTAAGAATGAGAAACATGGAGTTCACCGATGAAAATCACCACCAAGGGCCAAGTGACGATCCCGCAGGAACTCCGCGAGCAATACGGATTCCTGGCCCACACCGAAGTCGAGTTCAAACCGGGGCGCGGAGGGCTTCGACTGGTGAAGACGACGCGCGCGGGGCGTCGCGGGCAGCGCCTCATCCGACGCATGGCCGGCCGCGGCGACGGCACGCTGACAACGGACCAGATCATGCAACTCACACGAGGCGAGTCATGATCGTCCTGGTCGACAGCAACGTGCTCCTGGACGTCTTCACACGCGACCCCGCGTGGTTCGGCTGGTCTTCGCAGCAACTCCAGGACTTGGCCGAGACGTGCGTCCTGGCCATCAACCCCGTGATCTACGCCGAGGTCTCGGTTCACTTTTCGCGGATCGAAGAACTCGACGAGGCACTGCCCGCCGTGGAGTTCCGGCGTCTGGCCCTGCCCTGGTCCGCAGCCTTCCTCGCTGGCCGCTGTTTCCTCCTGTACCGTCGCCGGGGCGGCGCGCGACGGTCGCCGTTGCCGGACTTCTACATCGGCGCGCATGCGGCGGTGGAAGGCATGTCACTCCTGACGCGAGACCCGGGACGATATCGCACCTACTTTCCCAAGGTCTGCCTGATCGAACCCGACGCCCCAGCCAGAAGCCGCCCGCCGCCCAATCCGCAATAGCCGATTCCGGCAAGGCTGGAGCCATGCCCTACGTCGCCGGAGCCCGAATGAAGTAGAGCATGGCTCCAGCCTTGCTCACTCGCTTTGCCTCGTGAGAGAACCGCGACACGCCGGCGGAACCCGGATTCGGCAAGACGGGAGCCTTGCCCTACTTCCCCATCGCCGCCGGCCCTCCCGTTGTAACCGGCCAGTGGAAGGTAGAGGATGTCAATCCAGACGGCTCGCGAGGCCGCTCGCCCTCCATCGTTTCGCTCTCAGGGCCGGGGCTGGAGGGCGAGGGGCTCCCGAGCCGCCCACCATCCACTGGCCGGTTACCTCCCGTTCTTTGCGCGCCTTGCGTCTCGTCGCGACTTCGGTTATAGTGCCCGGCAGGTTCAGCCCGACGGTACCCGGAAGGACAGTGACCATTGATTATCCACAGCGCAGAGTTTGCGAAGAGCGCATCGGACCCCGCCCACTACCCCGTGGGGGACCTCCCGGAGATCGCCTTTGCCGGCCGCTCCAACGTCGGGAAGTCCTCGCTGCTCAACGCTCTGGTCAACCGGAAGAACCTGGCGCGGACCAGTTGCACGCCGGGCCGCACCCAACTGCTCAATTTCTTCCTCATTAACGACCGCTTCCGTTTCGTCGATCTGCCGGGGTATGGCTTTGCCAAAGTACCCCTTGCCGTGAAGAAGAAGTGGGGGCCGATGATCGAAACCTTCCTCGCCACGCGCGAGAACCTCCGTGGCGTGGTCCTGATCCTGGACGTCCGTCGCACGCCCGCGCCGGAAGACGGACAGATGCTTGCCTGGTTACGGTCCTACGGCATCACGCCGCTGCTCGTCGTGACCAAGTGCGACAAGGTGTCCAGGGGCGCCCGGGCGCGGCTGGCGGCCGTCCTCGCCAAGACTCTCGAGGTCACTCAGGACGACCTGACCTTCTTCTCCGTCCTGTCGCGAGAGGGCAGGGACGACGTTTGGAAGAAGATAGAGTCCCTGCTCGGGACCCCGGCGCGCCGCGGCGCGCCAGCTCCCGGACCGTAGAGCATGGCTCCAGCCTTGCTCACCCGTGCGTTCCACCCACCGCACCTCGTCACCTCAAAGCGCTGGACCGGATTCGGCAAGACGGGAGCCTTGCCCTACTTCGGCGTGGCTAGCACAGCCTTCATCCCTTCGCGGCGCTTGCTCCTCACCAGCCGCGGTACCAGCGCTCCAGCGGGTAGCGGCTGTCCACGTGCCCGTCGACGAACAGGACATCGGCGCGGCCGGCCTGGTGTCGGTACGCAATGTCGCAGAGCGTGTCCCCCGGCGTGATGTACGGGTTCGGATTGACCGCCCACATGTCGGTGGTGTGCGTGTTCCCGTCGACCAGCAACGGCGTCTTGGCGGGTGTCTTGACCACCTTCACGCGTGCGCCCAGGTAACCCTGTGTCGCGTCGTAGTTCGTCAGGTGCCGGTTGTAGATGTACCCGCACAGGTACATGCCCCACTGGAAACAGAAGCCGCCGTTGATGTTGTCGTTCATCGGCCACTGCCAGGAGGTCGGACAACTCCAGACGGTGTCGCTCTTGACCGGGTAGTGCGCGGCGTCCGCCGGGCCGGGAAAGCACGAGCCCATGTACTCGCCCATGATCGTGTAGTACCGGCCACTGGCCCCGACGTCGTTGACGTTGCAGGCCTTGGGCAGGTACTCGTTGTTGTCGTCCACGTACAGGGTGAACCCGACCTGGAACTGTTTCAGGTTCGAGATGCACGTGGCCTGCCGCGCTTTCTCCCGCGCCTGGGCCAGACTCGGCAGCAGCATGCTGGCGAGAATTCCGATGATCGCCACCACCACGAGCAGCTCGATCAGGGTGAATGCGGACGAGGTCCGGCTCATGGCGCCAGGTCCGAAACCTGGGCGGCTTTCTGCGAACGCGTCTGGCAACGCGCTCCCAGGCACGTCGGCACCTGCGTGGCGGGTTTCCGGCTGAAGGGCGTGTCGATCTAGTGCGGCAGCAGACCTTCCAGAGTGGCGGGAGCGGCTCGCTCCCGCATGCCGGACCGAGCCGGTCCGGCCACGTTGGGCGTGGTTGCGCATCTGAGGTGGCCAAATCGACGCGCCCTGAAGCCGGGACTCAGGCTGCGGCGCCGGATTGGCGGCTTGCGACAGCCGGGCAGTCCCGGGGCTGGGGTTCGCTGACGCAGTGCCGGATCCGGAAATCTGAATTGCCTTTCGCATCGTTGCCATCGTTATCTCCTTTTCTCGACCTGTGTAAGCAGATTAGCGCCGGGTAGGTCGCGGTGCCAGCCCGGACCGGTCTCGCCTGACTGACAGTACCGCGGGCGGCCCTCCGCCCGCCATCCGAGCCTTAGCGTTACGTGCGTGCCGTGAAGCGGGCGGAGGGCCGCCCGCGGTACTGTCGGAGGGTGGCGGGGCTTAATCCGCTGCTTGCACAGGTCGCCTTTCTCGGCTCTCCCGCTTCCCATTGCGCCCGTTTTCTCGGAACGCCCTATGGGGTAGTCACGCCGTCAGGGCGACCGAGTCATGTTTGTCGCCAACCACGCTTTCCAGAACGCGGACGTCTCGAACGGTTCGGCGCCCGCGGTCGGGGCGCCGGCGGGAATGGCGGTGACGGCCAGCACATCGCCGCGGCCGATTTGGCGCCGGAACGCGACGGGCCGGTTGCCGGCCTCAAGCAGCACCTCCGCGTTCGGTCGCGGCTGCGCCTGGTGCAGCCAGGTCACGAGCGGGGCAGGGGGGGCTCCCGGCGCGGTGCCCGGCGCGTGCAGCGGCAGCGGCGGCGTCAGTGCGACCGCGTCCCAGCACCCGGCCAGTTCAATCGGCAGCACGGCGGCCAGGGGTGCATTGGCGTACGCACCCTTGCCGAACGCGAAGAACCCGCCCAGAACCACCAACCGCGCTCCGTCGCTGACCGCCTGCACCAAGCGTCGCTGCTGCGCGACCGGCAGCACCTCGTCCGGCCCGGCGGGGAAATCCGCCAGCACGATCAGGCGCGCCGCGTCGACCGAGGCCATGCCGGGGAGTCGGTCCGCCATGAACTGATTCGTCGGCCGCGTTGCGGCGCCGACCGCAATGAGGTTGTAGACCTTGGGCTTGCGGCCGCAGGCCTGTTCCAGAATGGGGGCGAGATTGTAACGGTCACTGGCCATGCCCTGGAACAGCAGCGCTTCGGTCCGGGCGCCGCCGGCTGTTTGCTCGGGCAATGCGCTCAACCGCAGGTTGCGGAGTTCGTGCACCACGGCGCCTTTGGTGAGGCCCATGTTCCCGATCCGCACTTCGCCGCCCTGGTACTCGGCGCGGCCGAGCACCGGCACGTCGAAGTCGATTGCGCACGGGTCGGACAAGTCGTTGCGGAAGTACTCCACCACGCCCGCGTCCTGGTCGAACCGGATGACGTAGTGCGCCCACTTCCCGCGTTCGACGGCGGCCAGGCGCCGGTGCCCGACCGGCTCGACGTTGAACCCCGTGATGCGACGGTTCGGGGGCTCCGGAAAATACCGCCGCCAGTCGTGGCAGTAGTCGTGGAACCACGTGTCCAGGTTGTAGAGCCCCACGGTCAGGCTCACGCCCAGGCAGTTGCCCCCGTTCTCCGCCGCAATCCGGGCGTCGAACTCGAACTGGCCGCGCCGCAGCACGGGAACCGGAATGCGGATGAATCCGCCCTGGTTCGGGTTCTGCATGCAGGTCACGCGCAACACGCCATCCTTGGCCGCGTAGGTGCTCTGTTCCGGCCCGGCCTTCAGTTCCCAGCCCTCGGACTCGGGCGCGCCCTGGAACCGGGCCTCGAATGCCGGCGCGTCCGCGCCGCCGCGACACAGGAGCGGCAACAGGCAGAGAATCGACAACGTCTGCTTCAACATGGTCTTCCTTCTCCTGTCGTTCGAACAGCAGGGACCAGTGCTGCGACCAGGCCGTGGCTGGTTGAGTCAAGCGCATAGGCCTATCGCAAGTCGAAACTCCAGTGTCTTGGCCTGAGTCCCGCCTTCAGGGCGTGTCGACTTAACCACCTCAGATGCGCAACCACGCCCAACGTGGCCGGACCGGCTCGGTCCGGCATGCGGGAGCGAGCCCTTCGACAGGCTCAGCGTCTGCGACCGCTCCCGCCACTCTGGAAGGCCTGCGGCTGCACTAAATCGACACGCCCTTCGGGCGGAAGTGGCAGGCGAGCTTGAGCGAGCCGATCCTCGGCCGCTCGCTGAAGCGTCGCTGCGGCTTCCGCCTGAAGGCGGGACTCAGGCGCGGACGTTCCAGGGCACATCGCTTCTCCCGATCACTGACGACCGATCACTGATCACTGATTACTGATTACTGCCCCCTGACTACTTCCCCTGCTCGAACACGACGCTGGTCATTTCGGTCAGGTCCGGCACGGTTACAGTGACGCGCCCGTCCGTCCGGGTCAGCGGCAGTTCGGTCACGGTCGGGGTCGGGTCCGGCCGGAACGCCCAGGCGCGCTTCGCCTGCCAGCCCGGTTCCGGCTCGAGTTCGACCTGGATCGCGCGCGCCGGCGGCGGGTCGTGGTGCATGAAGATTTCGTCGTGTTCCGGGAGATTGACCAGGTGCACGAGCGTCTGCCGCTCGCCCTCGCGCGTGCGCTCGAAGACGAACGGCGCCCAGAGCACGCGCGCTGCGTCGCCGGACGTCGTCACACGCTTCTGCTTCGGTCCGAGCGGCGTGAAGCCCGGGTCGTAGAAGTACTCGGCAAAGCGCAGCGCGAAGGCGAACCGCTTCCACGTGTCGTCGATTGAGTGCCGTGCCTGCGCCGAACCATACCAGCGGAACCCCGACGCCATCATCACGTACTGTTCGACCCGCAGCGTGATGCCGCCCGGTGCGTAGCCGCGCATCCACCCGACGAACGGCACACTGCCGCACGGTCGTACCGTGCGCAAGCTCTCGGTCAGCACCTCGGCCCACGCCTGCCAGGTCGGGAACTGTGTCGCAGTGCCCAGCAGGCTCTCCATCAGAATGCCGGCGTCGCGGCAGTTAACCTCCGAGTAGGCCGGGTAATCCTTGAACAACCCGTGGTTGACCGAGTAGTTGATGTTGAAACTGAACCGCGGGTGCCGCGCCGTCACCGTCTCGCGCCAGACGCGGCAGAACTCGGCTGCCGCCGCGTCGGGGTTCGGGAACAGGTCGGTGGACTTGCGGCCCTGGATGTCGTACCACGGCAGTTCCAAGGCCGCGCCGCCGGCTGCTGCCTCCTGCACCTGCAGCGGATCCTGCGGCGCAGCGGGAAGGAAGTTCCAGTCGAAGCGCACACCGTCCCAGCCGAACAGGTCAACCGACGCCGCCATTTCCTCGGCCCAGGCCCGGATCACGTCGTTGCTGAAGACGTTGCCGCAGACGGCGTTGTAGCGCTTGCCGTCGTGGATCGCCCCGTTGTAGAGGTACATCTGCCCGTCCGCGGTGTACTTGGCCAGCTCCGGACGCCGCAGCGCCCCGTCCAGGCTGAGCATACCGGTGTCCATGGCCAGCACGTACAGGCCGGACTCGTGCGCCTGCCGGACCACGTCCTGGAGGAAGGTGCGCGTCAGGCGTGTCGCGTACGCGGCCTGCGACTCGGTGTGCGGCGACCACTCCTCGGTGTCCGGCGTCAGGTCGAGTACCTGGTCCGGCGCCCAGCAGTAGTACTCGAGCACGCCGAAGTACGTCTCCTTCAGTTTGCCGACCTGCCGCGGCGTCATCCACGCGTCCTTCATCCAGCCCGGATTGAAGATGGACACCGGTCCGATGAGGCGTGCGCGGTCGCTGACCGCGAACCAGTCGCGCGTCCGGCCGAGTTCCTTGCCCGCGCTGTCCACGACGCTCAAATTCAGTTCGCAGCCGTACTGCACGTCGCTGTTGTCCCACGACAACGCCGCTGCGGTCTCGGCGCGCGGCGGCAACTCCAGTGCCTGCTCCGGCAGATCGCGACTCTTGCCGTCCGCAAAGACCAGGCGCGGTTGCAGCCGGACGGACTGCGCCGTGGCGGTGTTGTTCGTCAACCGCGCCGTCGCGGCGCCGGGCGCGCCCGGCTCACTGATGCGCCGTGTCACGTCCAGGTCCAGGACCTGCATCGGCGGCAGCATGCCGGCCACCGCGTTCCGGGCCGACTCTGGGGCGGCGCCCAGCAGCAGTCGCGCCTTCAGTGTCACGGTGCCGGGCGTCGTCCCGCGCCAGCGCAGCGACGGGGTCCACATCGCCACTTCGACCGCGCCTGCACTGCTGGGTGGGTACAGCAGGCGCGAGATCGCGCCATCTCCCTCGGCCGCCAGGCCGAACCCGACCGCGCCGTCCGAGATGTACGCCCAACCAGGAGCTGGTGTGTAGACCGCCTCCTCGGGCATGCGCGCCACCGGCCGGTCGCCCGTCGGGACGAACTCGGCCTTGCCGTAGAGCTGCGCATCACGTGCCCGCAACTGGCAGCACGCCTGCGCCAGGCGCCGCGTCGCCTGGATGGTGTAAACCACGTCCAGTACCGGCGCGTCGGCGTACAGCGTCAACTCGCGCTGCACCGTGCCGGCCGGACACTCCCACTCGGTCACGACCGTGAGTTTCTCCGCGCCTTCCTGCACGGACTTCAGGCTGGCCGTTGCCTTGGACTCGACGTGGCGCGTCGGCGCGCCAAAGTACGCCTTGGTCCACGTGTCGCGCTCCGCGTCTTCCTCGAGCACCAGCCCCGCCTCGGCAAACGTCAGGACACGGTCGCCCGGCAACGGTCGCACTGACGCAATGGCATACCCGCGCTGCGCCGCGAGCCGGACCTCGATCTGGTCGCTGACCAGCACCGGGCCGTCCGGTTCCTGGTCGACCCTCAGCGGCGCACCGCTGAGAACGGGCGCCATCGACACGACCGCTACCGCGACGGCAAACACTGACGGCATGTTCTTCATGGGTGATGCTCCCAGTCGGCACGCTCTGTTGCATCGGACGGATCGGCTTTGACCGAACTGACCCGCTTTGTCGAGATCTACGAGATCATCGGAATCATCGACGTCATCGAGCTCAACGCCTTCAGCCTAGACCACTCACTTCAGCATCTGCCCCACCACGAGTTCGTACAGCGCCGCTGTGCTCGCAGCGGGCGCCGCCGGGTCCGGGACGCTGAGCAGTACGTCCACCCGGCCTTTGCCGTACGCGCTGCTGCCCCAGACCGGGAGCTCGCCGGCCGAGAGCAGGACCCTCGCATCGGTCCCGTCGCGTAACGCCAGCCGGTGCAGGCGCGTCACTGCCGGCAGCGTCTGGCCGGTCAGCACCGGGCCCACGACGGCAACGGGTGCGGGCAACGTCTCCACCTGCCACGGCCCCGCCAGCGTCACTGGCAGCAGGTCCTGCAGCCAGGCGTCACGGCAGCCGCTTTTGCCCAAGCCGAACCAGCCGCCGGTGATCAGCAGCCGCCCGCCGCCGCGGACCCGCTCCGTGAGGTTGGCGGCGAGGAAGTCCGGAAACACGTCCGGCGTCAGCGGGCAATCGGCCAGTACGATGAGTTCCGCCTCGCGCAGCCGTTGCCGCGACGGCATGCGGTCGAGGCGGAACTTGTTGTGCGGCGTGATCGCCGCGCCGACCGTCTGCACCGTGTAGACGTGCACCGTAATCCCCGGCGCCACCTGTGCCACGGCCTTGACTATGCCCGGCCCTGAATCGTCGAGCCCCTGAAACACGATGGCTCGCGGCACCGGCGACACCGCCACGCCTGCCACCGCCTCAGAGCCCACGGATACCGCGTGGATGCGGTTCACGACTCGCCCCGTGCACAGCCCGTAGTTCATGAACTGCAGCGGGCCCTGCAGCGTCGGGTGGAAGTCCGTGTCCACCGCCACCGGGTCGTCCATGTTGTCGCAGTAGAACTCCGCGTAGCGGGCCGGCAGATCGTAAACCACACGGAAGGTCACTTCGCGCCTCATCGGCACGTGGTCGCTCAGCGTGCGCCAGGCGCCCTGACCCTTGTGCAGCAGCCAGGTGCAGGAGCCGTAGTTCTTCAGCGCCGTCATGAAATCGCCCACGATCACCGCCAGGCACAAATGGTTGAAGTTCTGCTCACCCTCGACCGCCAGTGTGACCCGGAACTCGATCGCCCCTTGCGCCGGCGCCGCCGGCAGGTCGTGCTCAATGCGGCCGCCGCGGTACGGCGCGTGAAACGCCGTCATCTCCAGCGCGTCGTCCGCCAGCCGCCACTGGCTTACGGCCGGCTCCGCTGCCACGCGCCAACCGCGCTCCGCCAGGCTGGCTGCACCACGGAAGTCCTCCCTGAACCCTTCCTGCCCCGGCGCCGCTGCAGCCAGCACCAGCGCCAGGAGAAAGGCAAGTCGTGTGACCATACCCATGACTGATGCTCCTTCCCGAGAGAGTATGTGGCGTCGTCGAAAGCCGGTTGACGGTGCACGCTGTCATCCTCCGGATGGGACGAGGCAACGGACCAAACGGACACAGAAGAAGCAGTCAAGGCTTGGCGGCTGTGCTCCTGCGTGCTCGCCGATGGCCTCCTGCCTGTGTCACCTGCATGCCCCGAACGCGCACGTTGTTCTGCTGCTGCGGCGCGGGCGCTCCAGCAATCCGCCTCTGTTCCCGTTCCGTGCTCCGTGCTCCGTGCTCACCCTCGGCAGCAACTGCGGCATGAGCTGGACCAACTTCGGGAAACGCTCGCCCGGGCGCAGCAGCATCTCCGCCGCCTTGCGTCCCATGCCTTCGAAATCCACCGTCACGGTCGAGAACCCGTGCTGCAGGCTGATCTGTGGCAGCACGTTGTCATGGCCGCATACGACCGCGTCGGTCCGGCCCAGGCGCGCCAGTTCCAGCACCACGCCTTCGGCCAGCAGGTCATTGACACAGAAGATCACGTCCGGCGGTTCCGGTAGCGCGAAGAGCTCGCGCGCCATCTCCGCCCCCAACGTTTGCTGTGCGTTGTGCGGCGGCGGTCGGATGCACTGACTCTCCGGCCGCAGCGCGACGCCCAGCTCGGACATCGCTTGCGCAAACCCGGCCAGGCGCAGCCGGTAGTTGTCGTCCGACAGCTTGAGCGTGACCGTGCCGGCGCGCCGTGTCCGGCTCAGGCCCGCCAGGAACCGTCCCGCCTCGTACCCGCCCGCATACTCGTCGGAGAGCACGCTGTGCACGTTGTCCGGACTGTCCTCCAGGCCGGGCAGGTGATAGTTGATGTGTACCAGCTTCATGGCCGGATACTGCCGCGCCAGTTCCAGTTCCTCGCCCAGTGAGTCGCAGTTCACCATGGCCAGGCCGGCGAACTCCAGTTCCCCACTGTCCAGGTAAAACGGCAACGAGTTGCGCAGGTCGGCCGAGGACAGCAGCAGGATGTCAACCTCATGCGCGTCGGCAACTTGCGTAAAGCCGCGGTGCACCGGCAGCAGCAGCGAATCGGTCTCCAGCGCCTCGTGACCGCGCCGGTGGTACAGGCCGCAGACGCGGCGTCGCCCCGGACCGCGCAGCGGACGCCCCACGAATGTTCCACGCTTCGGCTGCCGGTAGCACAACCCCGCCGTCACCAACTCGTTCAGCCCCCGCTCTGCCGTGCGCAGACTCACCCCCGCCGCGGCGGCAATCTCCGTCACCGCCGGCAACCGGGCGCCCGGTTCCAGCTTGCGGTCGCGAATATACGTCCGCAGCCACGCCGCAATCTGCGCGTAAACCGGCCGCTGCGCACCTGCCTGAACCGCAATCCGCATCCCGTCCGTGCTCCATCCTTCGGTTCTTGCTTTATACATGATTATACTACGAACTCACCGGAAGTCAAGCCTGGCTCGTTTCCAGAGCAACATATGTGCGGCCATGGCCCGCTCCGGAGTGGCGTTAGATATAAACAGTAGAAACACGTCTCAGCAACAAACCGCAAGGAACTGTGCCGATGGTGACCTCCGGCTGTAGTGGCCGCGTTGTACGCGGCATCCCGGGCAAACGCCATTGCACCGACGCGACCGGCTGATCCAACTGGGTGTCCCGTTCATCGTTCCTGGCACGCAGTTGTTCATCCCTCCGTTTGCCGACCTGCGTGAGCGCTATGCGCGGCAGGCAAGGGCAGAGAAACTATCGGCGGCGGCGCTGGCCACCGTGCTCTATCAGCTCCTGCACAAACCCGCCGCACCGATGCACCTCAATGTCTGGGCGCAGAAGCTGGGGTACTCGGCCATGACGTTGACCAAGGTCCGCGATGAACTGGTGACTGCGGGCGAAGTGGATCAAGTGGGCCTTGGATCAGGCCGACCGCTGCGACCCGCTCAAGAAGAGTCCGCCGTCGATTCTGGACAATCCGCGCCCGACGATCCCGTACAACCTGAAGTGGTGATGATCAGCAGCGGGAGGCCGGGGCGGGGTGTCTCGGTCAGAAAGAAAGCGACCTGTGCGGGTAAGTCTACAGAGACAGGAGGCTGTGCAATGGGCGCCAGGATACGCCCGTTCGCGGTTGCGCGCCGCGGCGGGCAGTGGCGCGGGACCTCCGGGACCGCAGCAGGGTGCTCGGGGCCGTCCCGGCCCGAGGCCCTCGGCCGGGGACCGGCCGGCGCACCCCGCTTCGGCGCGGGACGCACCGAGCCACCGCGCGCAATTGCATCCCACCCGGGGCGGCCATTTCCCCGCGAGGGCGAATTTACCCGCACAGACCGGAAAAAAAACCAACAAAACCACCAACACAGGGCCTTTGCGGGCACGGTTCGGGACGAAATCGCAGGGATTCGTTACACACTTGCCGGGGTGTGGGTGACCCGTGTGGGTGGCTTGTGTGGGCAAAACGTGTGGGAGCGTGTGGGTTGATGTGTGGGTTCTTGCCCCCCCCGTTTCGGCCTGTTTCAGGGTGTTTCGGCTCTTCCTGTCCCAGAAACGTAAGAGCCTCACCCCGAGGGGGATGAGGCTCTTGGAAATGGTAGCGGGGGTTGGATTTGAACCAACGACCTTCAGGTTATGAGCCTGACGAGCGTACCGGGCTGCTCCACCCCGCAATCAAGCGGTTGTCATTGTCCGGGCAATATTATACACAACCTCACATCGGTTTTCAACCTGTGGCGGGAGCAAAATGTTGTGGGTCGGTTCAGGACGGGAGGCGTTGAGTCGGCGCCCTGGCTGGAGTCGGTACGGACGTGCGCGGGCTGCGACTTCCGCTGCGATGCCGGCGGTTGACGGAAAGATGCTTCCCGACGCCTTGCCCGGCGGCGGAGCGGGACACATATTGGGGCATCGTCGCGGGTAATCCGCGGCGAAAGTGCGTTGGAGTTAGTCGTCGTCTTGAAAATGATCCGGAGTCGCCGTCGGGCATCGACAAGGTTGAGAGGAGGCTGCTGGATGGCCGTTCGTCAGAACCCGCAGACCGCCGCGGCCACGACGGTGCCGACCGGCAAGGTCATCCGGATCATTGGTGTTGATGCCGCGCTGCGGGTGACCGGCTACGGCCTGCTCGACACGGACGGGCGGCGCTTTGTGGCGGTGGACTGCGGTGTGATTCGCACGCCGCCGAAACGCCCGCTGAGCGAGTGCCTGCGGCGGTTAGCAGCGGGGATGCGCGAACTCGTCGAGGAATTCGCGCCGGACGTGGTTGCTCTCGAGGGCGGGTTCTACTGCCAGAACGTGCGCACCGCCATGGTGCTGGGCTGTGCGCGGGGGGCCGTGATCGCAGCGCTGGCTGAACTGAAATTGCCGATTTACGAGTACGCGCCGCGGCGCGCCAAGCAGGCGGTCTGCGGCTATGGCAACGCGAGCAAAGAGCAGATTGCGCTGCTGGTGGCCACGCGGCTGAACATTGCGGTGGACTCGGTCCCGGACGACGCCACCGATGCCCTGGCTCTGGCCCTGTGTCACGCCCAGACTGCGTTCTCAGCGGGCGGTCTGCGGCTGCCGGACCCGCTCTGAGGCGTACCGCGGCGGTTCGCCTCGGGCGCGGCTGCGTGTTGCGTCAGTCGTGGGTGGAGATAAGGTTGAAGGTTGGCCGGGGCTGGCGCCTAAAGTGGTCGGAGCGGCTCGCTCCGACACCCGCGGGAGCGAGCCGCTCCCGCCACTTTGGCCAGCCACCCCAACCCTGCACCCGCGACTGACGCAACACGCGGCTGCCGCGGCACGAATTGGCAACTGCCAGGTCGCGGGTGTAAATTACGGACTCTTTGGGAAATGATCAGACTGGTTGGAGCACAACGGATCGGAAGAAGCGAGGGCTGCAGGTATGGCGACAGGGATGTTCCGGAACAAGAATAACGTGCGGCCGAAGAAGACCGGGGTTGCGCGGCGGCGGCGTTTGCTTGAGCAGAAGCGCCGCGTTCTGGCGTTGGGCGTTGACGAGGAGAAGGTCCGCAGGATGACGACGCAGGAGATTCGTGGCCTGTTGCGACATCCGTGCGATGTGCCGAAGCACCTGCTGGCGAAGTAGTCCTAATCTTGGTTTCAAGGCGCGCCTGCCTGACCGAGCGGTCGGGCGGGCGCGCTCTGTTTTCGGGGCGAGTCGCCATGCCCGTTCGCGCGGGGAGCGGCGGTGTGGGCCTCACATCAGCTTGAATCGCGGCATGTCTTGGACATCCACGATGCCTTGGACGCGTCCCCCCTCGTCCACCACCAGGATGTCGTCGATGCGGCGCTGCTCGAAGATGCGCATGACTTCCACGGCCATGGCGTCGGCGCGCACCGTGATCGGGTTGGGGGTCATGACTTGGCCGATCGGCATTTCGAGCAGGTTGGCATCGGTGGTGATATGGCGTCGGAAATCGCCGTCCGTGAAGATGCCGAGCAGACGTTCTTCCGCGTTGACGACGGCCACGGAGCCGGCTTTGGCTCGGGTCATCTCAAAGAGGGCGTCGCGGATGCAAGCGTCGGGCCCTACCTTGGCAAGCCGTTCGCCGGCGCGCATGATGTCGGCGACACGCAGCGTGATGCTGCGACCAATGGCCCCGGACGGGTGGAGTTTGGCGTAGTCTTCGGCGCTGAAGTCGCGGCACTCGAGCAGCGCGATGGCCAGGGCGTCGCCGAGTGCGAGCAGGGCGGTCGTGGACGTGGTTGGGGCCAGGTTGAAGGGGCACGCTTCGCGCGGGACCGGCATTGGCACGGTCAGATCGCTGAGCCGGGCCAGGGACGACGTGGCGCTGCCCGTGATCGCGACGATCGGGACGCCGAGCCGTTTGGCCGCGGGCAGGACGTGGAGCAGTTCGTCGGTCTCGCCGCTGTAGCTCAGGGCGATGAGCAGGTCCGTCCCGGAGAGCACGCCCAGGTCGCCGTGCATGGCCTCGACCGGGTGCAGGAACACCGCGGTAGAGCCGGTACTCGACAGCGTGGCGGCCAGTTTCTGGCCGATGTGGCCGCTCTTGCCGATGCCGCACAGGACCAGTTTCCCGCCTTTCGCCAGGGTGTCAAGGCAGCGTTGTGCAAGCTGGAAAAAGGGTTCGCCGAGTTGGTTGCGGACCTGGCTCAACCCTTCCATCTCGATATCCATGACGTCGCGAGCTCGCTGCAGTATGGTGTTTCTAAGCATGGTAAACGTTGTCCCTCGTCTCGATGGGTCTTGACCTCGTTGTTGGCGATGATGCCGGCGGTGGCCGGTTTTTTACCCTCTGCAGCTTGGACAAGCATCCGGTCTGGGTGTATTCTGTGCCTATCAGAGACTTGCGGGGTGTTTACGGATTGCGGGCCACGGCCCTTGAGACCTCAAGAATAAACGCTGTCACTGGCAGCGTCAAAGGGTGGACGTCGAATAATTCCAGACGAGGAGGACGCGACATGGCAGACACAGCGTACTGTGTGAAGTGCAAGGCCAGCACCGAGATCAAGGACGCGCAGAAGGTCACGATGAAGAATGGGCGTCCGGCCATGAAGGGCAAGTGCAGCAAGTGTGGCACAGGGGTCTACAAGATCCTGTCTTCCGGCTGCAAGTGCAATTGCAGTTGACGGTTTCGCGGCTTGGTACTTGAATGTCCGCGGAAAGCTCACCATGGTTGTGGTGAGCTTTTCGCATTTGGCGTTGGGGCCCGTCACCGTGACCGGAGCACGGAGAGTCTGTGTTGTATCCGGTTGTGGGGCGCGTGTGGCCCGGTTGGATTATCGGAGGTCTGTCGATGGGTGATCAGATGGCGTATGCGCTGGTAACGCCTTACACAATCCAGAAGTCGAGAACCGGTGCGGTGCTGTCGAGGTTGCTGGGCCGGACATCGGCCGAACTCATTGCTGCCCAGGTTTTTGCTCCTGATGCGGAGTTGGCCGATACCTATGCCCGGCACATCCGGCCGGTGGCCGATCCGGTGGACGAATGGCATCGGCAACTGATCCGCGAGTACATCCTGCAGAATTTCGGCCCTGACGCCAACGGGCGGCGCCATCGGGTCATGATGCTGGTGTTCCGCGGTCGCAACGCGTTTGACGAAGTCAATGAGACGGTCGGTCGGCTGCGCATCAGCAACAACACCGGAGAGACGATCCGGGACACGTATGGTGACCTGGTTCGGAACCCGGACGGGTCGCTGCGCTATTTCGAACCCGCGGTGATCACGGCGGATTCAGCCGAGATGGTGACCGCCGACTTGAAGCTATGGCTGGACTTTGCCGCCCGTGCGCCGGCGCTGCTGGAGAACATCTGCGAGTACGAGCATGCGGATCGTGTTCAGCAGACGCTGGTGATCATCAAGCCGGACAGTTGGCGGCAGCGTAGTTCGCGCCCCGGTGCGATGATCGACATGTTCAGCCGCACGGGGCTGCGGATCATCGGGTGCAAGGCCTGTCGTTTCTCCGTCCGTGACGCGCTGGAGTTCTACGGCCCGGTCAAGGAGGTGCTGAGTCGGAAGCTGGCGCCGGGCATCGGCACACAGGCTCGCGAGTTCCTTGAAGCCCGCCTGAACTTCCGATTCCCGCCTGGCACGGAGAAGGTTCTGACCGAGGCTGTCGGGGTGCCGTACGCCGAGGACCAGTTCGAACGGATCGTGGAGTTCATGAGCGGGGTCCGGCCCAGCGCTTGCCGCCCGGAGGATTTGGGGCGGCCCGGCAAGGCGAAGTGCCTGGTCCTGGTTTACGAAGGCGAGGATGCGGTGCTGAAGATCCGCGACGTGCTCGGGCCCACCGACCCGACCAAGGCGCCGGACGGCACGATTCGGCGCGAGTTCGGCTCCGACATCATGGTCAACTCGGCGCATGCCTCCGACAGTCCCGAAAACGCGAAACGCGAAATGGCGATTTTGAAGATGCACGAAGGAAACCTGTCGCCGCTCGTACAGGAAGCACTGAAGGATTTCTGAGCGCGTCCATGGATTTCACCACTCGCCGTCGAACCCCACCGGGTCGGTGTGCCCGCGCCAGACGATTGAAGCGGTGGCGGATCTCGCGGTCCGGCACGGGAGCACAAGGATGGCTGCCGGGTCCGCAACGGCACTTACAGTGGCCAGGTTGTCCGGGCCAGGATCTGCTCAGTGGTCGTTTCGACGCCAATCTCGATCCCCAGGCAATGGACCCCGCAGTTCTCGTAGTACTGCATCAATGGCAACGTTGATTCCCGGTACAGGCCAAGGCGTTTCGTGACCGCCTCGAGCGTGTCGTCTTCGCGGTTGGTCCGGTCTCCGCCCGTGTTCATCAGAATCCGCCGCCAGACCGTGTCTGCCGTGCAATGCAGATTGGCCAGCAGCACGACGTTCACAACAGACTCCAGCGCACGGCTTTGCCCCTCATGTCTGGGCAAGCCATTCAGGACAATCAGCGCCGATGCATCCCGGTTTCGATCCGTCATAAAGGCTTTCAGGATCGCCGCCGCAATACCGAACTCGCCGTCCTGCAGCAACGCACCAGCCTGCAAGACGCGTCGGACAACGTTGAGTTCCTCGGGCGTCAACGCACTGGCATATCCACTGCCCGCCGCCGCCTGGCGCAGATGGTCGCCAAAATCAAAATGCACGCACCGTCGTCCGTTCACGCCGCGTGCCTCCAGAAGATTGCCTAGAGGAGTCTTGCCCGCCGCCGTCGGACCGATCAAGAGAATCGCTGATGGAATAGTGGTTCTTGCCACTGCCTCAGAACTCATGCATCACCATCCTGTTCAACCCATCGCCTCTCGCTCGCGGGGTCAGGCGCTCTGTGTCGCCGCCGGACAATATCCGCCCTGCTGTGGCAGAAGGCAAGACCGTAATGCGTCAGCGCCCCCGGCCGGCGGACCGGCCGATCATAGGTTGGTGTTACTCGTGCCGGTTCGCGCCGCCGCGGGTCTTGCGCCCGGACGAGCCGGGCGGCGGTGCAGAGTGACACGCGAGTAACATGGGAGCGTCCCCCGGGCGGCAGACGGCCCGGTCATGTTTGGATGTTACTCGCGTCCGTCCGCGCCGCCACGGTCCTTGCGGCCGTGGGGCGACGATTGGCAAGGGGGGCGAGGACGCCCCTCCCTTTTTCCCAATCGTCGCCCCACCGAGACGAGCTCGGTGGCGGCGCGGAGCGGGCCGCGAGTAACATGGGAGCAAAGGGCCGAGCATAGACCCCTGCCACCTTGCGTGGCAGGTGAACGGGTTCATTGGGTTACTACGCCGCACCGTGTCCCCTCTCTTCCCTTTCCCCCGTACGCCGCCGGCGTTCGGGGGAAAGGGAAAAGAGGGGGGGGCGCCTACGTTTGGCGGGCGAACCCAATTCACCCGTGGCACAAGGCCACGGGGGGCTCACGCATGGGCCAGTACGCCGTCGTTCCACCCGCCACTGACACTTCCCCCTTGACACCTCAACCTGGTGATGCTATAATAGCAACAATAATAGGGCGCGCCAGCGCAGCAGTTGGCGCGCAATGACGTGCAGCGCATGAGACAACGACACAGCAGGAGTTACCTCCCATGTCTTCCACGGCTCCGATTCCCGAGGGGCGCGAGTTTCCGCGGCAAACGGTTGACGTTGATGTTGTCGTCGTCGGCGCCGGGCCGGCGGGCATTTGCGCGGCGCTGGCGGCGGCGCGGTCGGGTGCGAAGACCGCGCTGGTGACTGACCGTCCGGTGCTGGGCGGCAGTGCCAGCAGTGAGGTGCGGGTGACGCCGTCGGGTGCGGACTCCGCACCGTGGAACCGGTTTGCGCGTGAAACCGGGATCATGGACGAGATGAGCCTGCGCCTGGCGCACAAGACGCAGGCCAGCGGTATCTGGCGCTGGATCTACTACGATGAGCTGTACTTTGACATGGTCGCGGCGGAGCCGAACCTGCGGTTCTTTCTCAATACGAGCATTTTCAAGGTGACGCGCGACGGTGCGAACCGCATTCGCAGCGTTGAGGGTGTGCAACTGCGGTCTGAGAAGTTCATCGAGTTCACGGGCAAGGTGTTCATCGACTGCTCGGGCGACGGCGTGGTCGGGTTCCTCGGCGGCGCCGAGTACCGGGTCGGGCGCGAGGCGAAGAGCGAGTTCAACGAGAAGTGGGCGCCGGAGACAGCGGACCGTCGCACCATGGGTGCGACGTTGCTGTTCTCGAGCATCGACCGCGGGCACCCGGTCCCGTTCCAGGCGCCGGCGTGGGCCCTCGACGTGCGCGAACTCCGCACACTGCTCGACCCGGCACAGCAGGTGGCGCGCGGCTTCTACCGGATGCCGGACAACACTTTCTATGGTCTGTGGTGGGCGGAGTACGGCGGCGCAATTGACTCGATCCACGACGACGACGACGTTCTGTGGCACACGCGGCGGCTCGTCTACGGGCTGTGGGACTACATCAAGAACAGCGGCAAGTTCCCGAACGTCGAGCGGCTCGAGTTGGACTGGCTCGGGTACCTGCCAGGCAAGCGCGAATCGCGGCGTCTGGTCGGGCCGTACATGCCGAACGCGAACGAGTTCCTGGCGCAGAAGGAGTTCGAGGACACGATCGGGTTCGCCGGCTGGCCGGTCGACATCCACCCGCCGCAGGGCTACTGCGACCCCATGCCCGGCTGCACGCACGACTACCTGCCCGGGATCACGGACATTCCGTTCCGTTGCCTGTACTCGCGGAACATCGAGAACCTGCTGTTCGCCGGGCGCAACATCAGCGTCTCGCACGAGGGGCTCGGCGTGCTGCGCGTGATCGCGACTACCGCGGTCATGGGCCAGGCGGCGGGGACGGCGGCGGCGTATGGACTCGAGGCGGGCCTCAGCCCGGACGCGATCCGGCGTGAGCACATGCCCGAATTGCAGCGGCGTCTGGCGCGGCAGGACCAGTCGCTGACCGGTTACCGGCTGCTCGAGAAGGACGACGCGTCGCGCACCGCCCGCGTCACGGCGTCGTCCGAGTGCCGGAGTGACGTGGTGGACGGCACGCAGTGGCTGACGCTCGCCGCGCCGGCCGGACTGGTGTTGCCGGTCGAGGCAGACCGGCTCGACAGCATCAGTTTCCACCTGCACGCGTACGAGGAGACCAGCCTGCGGTTGCGTGTCTACGCCTGTGACAAGCCGCACAACTACCGGCTGCAGGCCAAGGTCGCCGAGCAGACGCAGCGCGTGACGGGCGACGGCTGGGTGACGTTCACGGTCAACGCGGTGCCGGGTGCGGGGCGCAAGCTGTTCTTCGTGCTGGACAAGAACCCGAAGGTGCTGCTGCGCTACGCCACCACGCGCCTGACCGGCGTGCTGGGCCTGCAGTTCCCGGACGTCGCCGAGTACTCGAGCCAGAACAGCTTCAGTTGCCTGAAGTTCACGCCGTGCTTCCGCGTCGCGCCCGAGCAGCGCCTGTTCCGGGCGGAGAACGTCATCGACGGCCACATCCGCCCGCACGGGCTGCCGCACTGCTGGGCCTCGGCGCCCCTGGACGCCGCCGAACCGGCGTGGCTCGACCTGGCGTTCCCCGCACCGCGCGAACTTCGCAGCGTCGAACTGGTTTTCAATGCCGACCTGAACACAAAGCGGCACGACGTTTCCGGCATGTACCCGGAACTGGTCAAGGACTACGACGTGCTGGCCGACGTGGGCGGCAAGACGGTGTGCCTGGTCAAGGAACGCGGCAACATCCTGCGCTTCCGGCGTCACGCGTTCGCTGCGGTGTCCGCACGCTCGCTGCGCCTGGTCGTGTACGCGACCTGGGGCCGTCCGCACGCCGAGGTGTTCGACGTCCGTGCGTATGGGTGACGCAGGGAAGGGGTTTAGCGCCTTAGGCGCTGAACTTCGACAAACATGTTGGTGTTAGTTGGGAAGAAGGGCCGGAAGCGACAGGCGCGGCCATAGGTGGGAGGCGAGGTGCAGGGTCCGCGGGATGCCTTGGGAAACGCCGCCCAGGGGACTGGCCGGGCCACTGACTGCGGACCCGGTCCGGCACCGTTGCCGAGTGCCGTTTCATCCCCCGCCTCCGATCATCCATATCGCCCGAACTTGTGGGCGGTCTCGTACATGGCCACCACGTTGGCGGTGGGCGAGTTGTCCTGCAGGGAATGCGTGGGCGCGAAGCAGTAGCCGCCGCCGGGCATCATGATCTCCAGGGTGCGCCGGCAATCCGCAATCGTGTCGTCCACCGTACCGAATGCCACCGGGCCGCCGGTGCTGATGCAGCCGTGGAACGCGAGCCGGCCGCCGAAGGTTTTCTTCAGGTGCGCCGGTGACATGTTGGCGGCCTCTGGCTGCAATGTGTCCATGGCGTTGACGCCCATCCTGATGTATTCCTCGTAGGCCCAGCTGCTCGAACCGCAGGTGTGCATCATTACGGGCAGGTCGTACGCCTTGGCCAGGTCGATGAAGCGCTGGTGTCGCGGCTTGATGTGCTTTTGGAACAAGGCCATGGAAATGAGCGGGGTCTTCTGGGTGCCCAGGTCTTCGCCGATCCACATGAAATCGTAACCGCCTTTGGCGGCTTCCAGGCTGCGGCGTGTCGTCTCGAACTGGATGTCCAGGAACCGGTCGATCAGCAGCAGGCCGGCGGGATCGTCGGTCACCAGGTCGACCAGGGTCTGCTCCATGCCGCGGAAGAAGCCGGCGGTGTTGATGACGCAGGCGAGACCGGCGCCGCCCACGCAGACCGCGTACCGGCGGTTGGCCTGGCAGGCCCCGGCAATGCCGCTGTAGTCGTGGTCGTCCGCCGAGGGCATGGGCCACTTGGCCACGGTTTCCTCATCCGCCGTGGCCAGCGGGAAGTCGCAGTAGTCCCAGTAGCCGCCGGTCTGGTGCTCCACCCAGCGGCGGTGGATGCCCCAGTCGTCGACCTTGACGCCGCGTTCGGGGATGTCCGCATGCAGGCGCTTCCCCTTGTACGGCGCTCCGACGCTGCGGAAATCAACGTCCAGGACGTCCAGGAACTTGCCCCAGTCGTCCTTGACGCCGTAGTGCTCCATCATGCGGCGGTTGATGCCCGCATTGCCACTGTAATTGATGGGGACGCGGTCCGCTGCCTGGTTCGCCAGTGTGGTGAGGACCCGTTCTTTGGAGGTCATGGTTCTGGACATGGGTGGTGACTCCTGGGTTGCCGTGTAGTTGCCTGAGTCGGACATGACATCCTGCCTCTTCGTTGTCTGTGCGGCGTGCTCAGGGCAGAATGGCTCCACCGTGGACGCCAGGATACGTCCGTTTGTAGTGGGCTCGCAGCGCACGGAACGGAGTGCAGCGCCAAGAGCCCATCCGGCGTGTCGCAGCGACGTCGCCCGGGATGGTGTCTTGCCCGGCGGACGACCGCCGGGACTGCGACACCACTACGAACAGGGCCGTGCCGGTGTCGGTCCGCATGTTACCAACCTATCCCGCGGCCACCTTGAAATCCATGGACCTAACGGTTATTATTTGTCTTATGCGATCACCAATGAGCATAAATACGCATCAATCTTGTCTTTATCGTGCAGCATGGACAACATTGAATCAAGTGTGATCTGCTATGCGAACCACGCACGGTTCGTCAGGGGGCAGGTGGTCATCAACCGTGTCGTAGAGAGCCGGATGAGTCTGTGGTGCAAGGACGGCTCCGGGCGGGTGGTGGTCAACGGCACGCGCTACGAGTTCCACGCCGGCGACTACCTGTTCCTGCCGTGGGGGCACCGGGTCGAGTACTACCCGGATGCTGGCCGGCCGTTTCTGTTGGCCGGCATTCATATCGTTCCGCGACATGACTGCGACCACGCCGTGGAGTACATCGTTCCGCACCAGCCGGGCCATCCCCTGGCCGGTTGCGCCTGGCGTCAGGACGCGGACCTCAGCCCGCTGACGGGCGTGGTGGCGTTCCGCCTGCCGGAGGATGCGCCGCTGCGACTGCTGTCGGAGTACATCGTGCGGCTGTTTCTCGGCAACGACTGGCCGGAGGCGCGGATGCGTCTGCTGGCCGCGGAGTTGATCCGTGAACTGACACGCACGGCGCGCACCTTCCCGCGGGTCGCGAACCAGCGTTCCGCCGCCCATTTCCACCGCGTCTGCGAATACATCACCGCGCATCTTGGTCAGCCTTTGGCCGTGGCCGATCTGGCGGCGTGTCTCGGGTGCAGTGAGCCCACCGTGACCCGACTGTTCCGTGCTCACGCCCAGATGTCGCCGGTCAACTGGATGAACCAGGCGCGTGTCCGGCGGGCGCGGCAGTTGCTGACCACCACGCGGTTGCCCGTGGCGGAGATCGGGCGTCAGGTGGGCGTACCCGACCCGTTCTACTTCTCGAAGCTGTTCAAGAAATGGACCGGCGAATCGCCGCTTGCCTATCGCCGCCGCACGCCGCCGCTGTGACGTGGGGGCAACATGCTCCCGGTCGCCGTCGGTTCTGGCACCACGATGCCTGGAGCGTGTGTCGGGTGTCAATGTTGAGAACGGACCCAACGGACCCAGCGGAGGAAACGGACATACCCATTTCTCGACCTGTGCAAGCAGAGTGAGGCCGGGTAGGTCGCGGTGCCAGCCCAGACGGCCTCGCAGAGGATGGGGCTTGATCGACTGCTTGCCATTTCTCGGCCGTCGACGGTCATACGCCTTGCCGCCGGGCTGGCTTGCGGGACGCGAACGCGGCGGTAGCTTACCGGGCGCACAATCGGAGGCTGAAGGGTGTTAGGCTGAAGGCAAGAGAGCCCGGTCCTGCAGCGAGGAATCTCCGTCTTCGGTCTTGGCTTCTGACCTAAACCCCTACAGCCTAAACCCCTACAGTCTTCTTCAAAGAAACGGCGGTACGCGGCGATGAGTAACGACCGGATTGTGTTGTTGGACGGCTACGGGCACATCTACCGTAGTTTCTACGGGGTGCGCGAGTTGAACAACGCCCGGGGCGAACCGACCAATGCGCTGTTCGCACTGTCCCGGTTCCTGCTCCGGTTCGACCAGGATTTCCCGCACCGGTACGGCGCGTTCGTCCTCGACAAGGGGCGTCCGGCGAAGCGCATGGCGGCGCTGCCCACGTACAAGGCGAACCGGCCGCCCATGCCCGACGATCTGCGCCGGCAGCTCGCGCCGATCCGCGACTGGGTCCAGGCCGCCGGTTGGGCTATTCTCGAGGAGGAGGGTCGTGAGGCGGATGACCTGATCGCCGCGGTCGTCGAGGCGCGCGAGAGCCACGAGACGCTGATTGTCTCCCAAGACAAGGACCTCGCGCAGCTCGTGCGGCCGGGCGTGTCCCTGGTCCTGCCCGGCAAGAAGGGCGAGTACGACGTGCTGGGCGAACCGGGCGTGCGGGAGAAGTTCGGTATTGCGCCCACGGCCATGGTGGACTACCAGATGCTGGTGGGCGACACGTCGGACAACGTGCCGGGCGTGCCCGGCGTCGGGGCCAAGACAGCCGTCAAGCTGCTCACGGAGTTCGGCAGCGTCGAGGCGCTCCTCGCCAACGTCGACGCGATTCGGAATCCGGCGGTGCGCGAGAAGATCCGTGTCTCAGCCGAACTGCTGGCGCGCAATCGGCAGTTGGTCGCGCTCGATGCGCAGTTGCCGGCGGGCTGGACGGGAGTAGAGGCGCTGCGGCGGCGCAGTCCGGATTGGGATCGGTTGCTGGCCATGGCGCGCGACAACGGGTTCAACTCCATGGTGGGCACGCTCGAGAAAGCGCGGCAGGACGCGAGGTCGCCGAGCCTGTTCTCGCTGCAATAGTGTCCACAACCGACGAGATCGTAATGCGTCAGTCGCGGGTGGAGATAAGGTCGAAGTCTGACTTGGGCTGACGCCTAAAGTGGTCGGAGCGGTCGTGGATCCTGAGCTTGTCGAAGGGCTCGCTCCGACACCCGCGGGAGCGAGCCGCTCCCGCCACTTTTGGCGAGCCCCCCCCCCAGCCCAGCACCCGCGACTGACGCATTACACGAGATCGTGCCTCGCGCTTGCCGTTAATAACGCCACGCGTTATGTTATCCCCATGATCCGTTCGTTCAAGTGCAGCGAAACGCAGGGCCTCTACGAACGGCATTCGTCGCGACGGCTTCCCCCGTCGATCCAGCGGGCTGCCCTGCGCAAGCTATGGATGCTGGACGCGGCCGTGGATTTGGCCGAGTTGCGGGTCCCGCCAGGGAATCGGCTGGAGGCCCTGCGGGGTGACCGCGCAGGACAGCACAGCATTCGGATCAACCAGCAGTGGCGCATCTGCTTCCGTTGGCACCAGGGTCACGCGTTCGACGTCGAGATCGTAGACGACCATTGAGGTGACGCGATGAAGAAGGATATGGCACCGGTCCATCCGGGGGAGATTCTGCAGGCGGAGTTCCTTGCTCCGATGGGAATCAGTCAGTACCGGCTCGCCAATGACATCGGGGTGTCTCCGCGCCGGATCAACGAGATCGTGCACGGGGCGCGGGCCGTCACGGCCAACACGGCGCTACGACTGGGCCGGTATTTCGGTACGTCAGCCCAGTTCTGGCTCAACCTCCAGTCCCACTATGACCTGGAGGTGGAAAGCGACCGGCTCGGCGACCGGCTGGAACTGGAAGTTCACGCACTGGCCACGGCCTGAAGCCGACGCCGCGGCAGGCAGGGGAGTTCCCCGCGGTACCTGGCCCGCATGAATCTGCAAGAACAGGAACACCACATGAAATCAGCAAAGTCCGCAGTTCTCGGGTATGACATTGGCGGCACGAAGATTGCCGTGTGCGTGGCGGATGCCAAGGGCAATCTGCTGGCCAGTGAGCGGTTGCCGAGCGGCGGCATGGGCGAGTACAAGACCGTCCTTCCCGAGATGGTGGCGGCCGGCAAGCGCGTGATCAAGGCCGCCGGCTTGAAGGCCAGGGACCTCAAGGCCTGCGGCATCTGCGCCCCGGGCCCGCTCGACATCCCCAAGGGTCTGCTGCTGAAGTCGCCCAACATGATGTGGGACAAGGAACCGGTGCGCGATGACTTGGCCGAGGCGCTGGACATTCCCGCCTACCTCGACAACGACGCCAACGCCGGCGCGCTGGCCGAGTGGGTGTACGGCGCCGGCAAAGGTTTGACCGACCTGGTGTACCTGACCATGAGCACCGGCGTGGGGGGCGGCGTCATCACGGGTGGACGACTTATGCAGGGGGCCACGGGCGTCGGAGCTGAGCTGGGGCATATCATCCTGGACTGGAACGGGCCCATGTGCGGGTGCGGACTCCGCGGCTGCATTGAGGCGTACTGCGGCGGCCGTAACCTGACCCTGCGGTTGCAGGCGGCGTTGCGCCACCGCCCGGACCATGCCTTGATGCGGTTGCCGGAAGTCGCGGGGGACCCGGAGAAGCTCGGGTACCCGGCCCTGCGCGCCGGGGTCAAGGCGCAGATCCCTCTGGCGCTCGAGATGTGGGACGAGATCTGCCTGCGCCTGGCCCAGGGCGTGGGCATCATGCTGACGGTGTTCAACCCGCAGATGGTCGTACTCGGCACGGTGGCGTACTACTCCGGCGACATGCTCATGGACCCGCTCCGTCGCTATCTGCCGCGCTTCTCGTGGAGCGAGATGCGCGACCCGTGCCGCGTCGAGATCACCGCTCTTGGCCCGCGCATCGGCGAACTCGCCGGCGCCTCGGTCGCACTCTACGGACTCGCGCTGGAAGGCAAGTGCGAGCTGCCCGGAGTCGGGTGACGGGGCGCGGTTGTCCGTTCGGTTGCGGTGGAGCGAACAGTGGCTCGGCGCGTCTCGCGCCGAAGCGAGGTGCTCGGGCCGGTCCCCGGCCGAGGAACTCGGTCCGGGACGGACCCGAGGCGCCCTGCTGCGGTCCCGGAGGTCCCGCGCCACTGTCGCCGTGCAGGCCCGCACAGGCAGGCCACATGGTCTCTTCGCGTGTTTCGGCGTTGCTCGGGTTCCGTTCTTGGGAGGATCGTCATGGCCATTCCAGAGTTCTCCATGATCGATGTTGCGCCGACGGTCGCGGCGGTTCTCGGGTTGCCCGCGCCGGCGCAGACAAAGGGACGCCCGATCTCCGCCATCGTCTCCGATCTGGCCGGGCGGCGCAAGGTTGCGGTCCTCGCACCCGACGCGTTCGGCCTGTTCGCGTGGAACCTGTGGAAGGCCGAAATGCCGTACCTGCGCAGCCTGCACGCTTGCCACAGCATCGTGCTGCGTTCGGTCATGCCGTCGATCACGCCGGTCAACTTCGCCGCCATGGTCACCGGCACGGACCGGGCCGGGCACGGGGTCGGGCAACGCACGGACCCGTTCGCCTGCGAGACGCTCTTCGACGTCGTGCGCCGCGCCGGCGGCAAGAGCGCGGGGATCGGCATCGACGGCTACACCGGCACGGCGCTTCTGGGTCGGCACGCGGACATCTGCGGCAACGCAGGACAGGGAACGGATGAGACCGTTGCCGAGACGGTCCTCGAAATCGCGGGGCGTGACGCGCCGCAGTTCCTCATCGCGCAGTTCGGGCGCGTGGACGATGTGTTCCACAAGTATGGTCCGTCAGCGCCCGAGGTCGTGCCCATGCTGCGCGACACCGACGCGCGCCTGCAGCGGCTCGGCGAGCGGCTCGGCCCCATGGGGTACGGTGTCATCATTCTTGCCGACCATGGCCAGCACGACGCCGCGCCCGGCGAGGCCGGCCCCAAGAAGGGCACCCACGGCACCGACCGTGACGAAGATTGCCAGGTGCCGTGCACGTGGTCGTGACCGCCGGTCGGCACGGTGCTGCGTCCGTCGCGGGGGGAAATAGGGTCGAAGGTTGACCGGGGCTGGCGCCCAGAGTGGCCGGAGCGGCTCGCTCCGGCACCTGCGGGACCGAGCCGGTCCCGCCACTTTGGCCAGCCACCTCCAACCCTGCACCCGCCACTGACGCTTCATCGGCACGTCGCGTCTCGCCTTGACAAGCCCCCCCGAACGTGCGAAAGTGTAGGTTTTCCGGCGCGCGTTCCGGACAACGGGGCACTCCGGGCGCACTGCGCGGGAGGGGGGATCGCAGCTTGTCAATCAGGCAGGGAATGTGTTCGCGGGCTTCTGCAAGGGGTCAAACTTTAGGGAGAATGTCGTCATGGCTGCAACTGCGGACCGGGCCCAGGGCCCGGGTGAAGTGAAGATTGTCGCCTTGTCAGGTCGACTCGGCGTGCAGGCGGAACAAGACCTCGCCAAGTCGCTGATCCAGACGCTCGGCGCCAGTGCCGGCAACGTTTTACTGGACATGGCCGCGGTGGATTTCGTCAGCAGTTCCGGGCTGAGATCTCTGATGATGGCCTACAAGCAGGCCACCGCCATGGGCAAGAAGATGGCGATGACGCAGATCCAGCCCGGCGTCTACAAGATTTTCAAACTCACGGCATCCGAAGGTATTTTCCACATTTACGAGGATCGGGACGAAGCGCTGGCCTGGCTGGCGGAGTAGAGCCGGGGGCGCGTGGTTTTGGACCTGTGCGGGCAGGTCCTGAGAGAGAAGAGGAGCCGCCATGGACGCCAGGATGCGCCTGTTTGTAGTGGGCTCGCAGTGCGCGGAACGAAGTGGAGCGCCAAGAGCCCATCCGGCGCGTTGCGACGGCCTGGCGCGGGGATGGTGTCTTGCCCGGCGGGCAACCGCCGGGACTGCGACACCACTACGAGCGGCGCCGCGACCGATGTCTGTCCGCACGAGGACGTCATCCCGCGCGGCAGGGCTTACCCGCACAGGTCGGGTTTGGATCTATGACGTGTTTAAGGAGGTAACCCTTTGGCTAACAAAGACTCGACCGCCGCGGTGACCGCGGCGAAGCAGGCGGCCAACGAACTGGTCTCGCAGGCGCGGGAAGCGGCGGCCATCTTCACACAGTACGACCAGGCGCAGGTGGACCAGATCGTGGCTGCCGCGGCCCGGGCGGGCGCCGCCGCGCGCATCGAACTGGCGCGGTTGGCGTGCGAGGAAACCGGCATGGGGGTATTTGAGGACAAAGTCATCAAGAACCTGTTTGCCACCGAGTACATCTACAACGACATCCGCGACCTGAAGACCGTCGGGTTGGTGCACGACTGTCCCGCCAACGGCATTTTCGAGTACGCGGAGCCGCTGGGGGTGATCCTGGGCATCATCCCGGTCACCAACCCGACATCCACCACGATGTTCAAGGCTCTGCTCGCCCTGAAGACGCGCAATTCCATCATCATCTGCGCGTCGCGCAACGCGGCCCGGTGTTCGATCGCCGCGGCTCGGATCATCTACGAGGCCGCGGTTGCGGCGGGGGCGCCGGACTACGTGATCCGCTGGGTCGACGACCCGTCCCGCGAGTTGACCAAGGAACTCATGACGCACCCGGACATGTCTCTGATCCTGGCGACCGGCGGCATGGGCCTGGTGCACGCGGCGTACGGCTCGGGAACCCCGGCGATCGGCGTCGGCCCGGGCAATGTCCCGGTCTACATCGAGAAAAGTGCCAACATCCGCATGGCGGTACATGACATCCTGATGAGCAAGACGTTTGACAACGGCATGATCTGCGCTTCCGAGCAGGCCGTGGTGGTCGATGCGGCCATCGAATCGGAGGTCGTGGAGTGCTTCAAGAGCCAGGGCGCGTACTTCCTCTCCGACAAGCAGAAGAAGGCCGTGGAGGTCGTGGCGATCGACGTGGAGAAGCAGTCCATGTCGCCTCAGATTGTCGGACAGCCGCCGCGGCGCATTGCCGAGTTGGCCGGGATCACCATCCCGGACGACACGCGAGTCCTGATCGCCCGCCTCAAAGGCGTCGGCGAGGCGCACCCGCTGTCGCGCGAGAAGCTGTCCCCGATCCTGGGGTTCTACGTCGCCAAGAGCTTCGAGGACGGCGTCAATCTGTGTACGGACCTGACGCATTTCGGTGGGCTCGGGCACACCGCTTCAGTGTTTTCGGAGGACAGCGAGGCGATCCGCAGGTTTGGCGAGACGATCAACGCGGGGCGCATCATCGTCAACTCGCCCTCCACGCACGGCGGTATTGGCGACATCTACAACCGGAACCGTCCGTCTCTGACTTTGGGGTGCGGCGCCGGCGGTAAGAACATCACCACCGACAATGTCACGGTTTCGAACCTTCTGAACATCAAGCGCGTGTCGCGGAGAATGCTGAACATGAAATGGTTCCGTGTCCCGTCACAGATCTACTTCGAGCCCGGCTGCCTGGACACGTTCTTCATGAACGAAATCAAGACCATGGGCGTGAAGCGGGCGTTCATCGTCTGTTCCAGTTCCTCCATCCGCCAGGGCACGACCGCGCGGCTCGAGGGGTACCTGCGCGACGCCGAGATCCTGACCTCGGTGTATTCCGACATCACCCCAGACCCCACCATCGAGACCGTCCAGAAGGGCGCCGAGGCCATGGGGCGTTTCCAGCCGGACCTGATCCTTGCGTTGGGCGGCGGTTCGCCCATTGACGCGGCCAAGGCCATGTGGCTATTCTACGAGGCGCCGGAGACCTCATTTGATGACCTCAAGATGCGGTTCATGGACATTCGCAAACGCGTCATCAAGTTCCCGAAGCTTGGGCGCAAGGCCAGGCTCATTGCCATTCCGACCACCAGCGGCACCGGTTCCGAAGTCACCGCATTCACTGTGGTCACGGACGCCAAGACCAGCACCAAGTACGCGTTGGCCGACTACGCGCTCACCCCGGACATCGCCATCATCGACTCGAACCTGACCGCGACCGTGCCGGCGTCGGTGACCGCGGACACGGGGCTGGACGTGCTAGCGCACGCGCTGGAGGCGTACGTGTCCGTTGTGGCATCGGACTACACCGACCCGCTGGCGCTGCGTGCCATGCAGCTCGTGTTCGAGTACCTGCCGCGCGCCTACAAGAACGGCAGCGACGAGCTCGCCCGGGAGAAAATGCACAACGCCTCGACCATCGCCGGGATGGCCTTCACCAATGCGTTCCTCGGTATCAACCATTCTCTGGCGCACATCCTGGGGGCAACGTTCCACATCCCGCACGGCCGTGCCAATGCGCTGGTCATGCGCGCGGTGATCCGGTTCAACGGCCTGCGGCCCGGCAAGTTTGTGGCGTTCCCGAACTACAAGTATTCCCAGGCCAAGGAGCGGTATGCCGAGATCGCCCGGTCCCTGAACCTTGACGTGTCCACCCCGGAGAAGGGCGTGGAGAGTCTCTGTGCGGCCATTTCCGGCCTGATGCTGCAGTTGGGCATGCCGGATACGATTCGTGCCGCGGGCGTGGCGGAAGCCGACTTCAAGGCTAAGGTCGAGATGATGTCGCAGACCGCCTTCAACGATCAATGCACGGGTGCGAACCCATCCTACCCGCTCGAGAAGGACCTGGTCAAGATCCTGTGGGAATCCTACGGCTGAGCGCGGGGTGGCAGTGGCGCGGGACCTCCGGGACCGTGGCAGAGTGCCCTCGGGCCGTCCCGGCCCGAGATCCTCGGCCGGAGACCGGCCGACGCACCCCGCTTCGGCGCGGGACGCGCCGAGCCACGGTGCGGTCGGTCGCATCCTAGCCCGGCAAGCCGCATCTCTCCGAGGCTGGACTTCCCCGCCAGGTCGAAAAAGAGCGACCTGTGCCAATAGGTTGCCCTAGGCTGGTATGTTGCGCCCTGTTGGGGCTGGGAACCGCAAGCGTATGGAGTCAAACGTATCAACCCCGCCGGTTGCGTCGCAGCAGCGGATTCCCATTGAGCGGTTTCTGCCGCACATGGAACGGCGCGCATTCCGCAAGGGGGACGTGCTCTTCCGTCAGGGCGACCCAGCCGACGCCATGTTCTACATCGAGGCCGGGTCGATTCTGCTGAGTGAAATCGGCAAGGGCCTGGGCCCGGGTGAAGTGATCGGCGAGATGGGCCTGTTGTGCCCGGCGAACCGGCGGACCGTCTCGGCGGTCTGCGAGCAGGACCTGGTCGCGTACCGCATGGGACGCGAGGGTGTCCTGGCTATGATGGATCGCGCTCCGCGGGACGTCTTCACTTTGATCCAGCTCGCGATCGGCCGCTACTCCGAGAATCTGCGGCACGAGGCGAATGCCCGGGCGCAGATGGAGAGCGAGCTGCGCATTGCGCAGGAGATCCAGTCCTCCTCACTGCCCAGCGTGGCTACGGCGTTCCCTGGGCAGACGGCGTTCAGTCTGGCCGCGGACATGGACCCGGCCAAGGAAGTGGGCGGGGACTTCTACGATTTCTTCCTGGTCGACGCCAACACCGTGTTCATGGCCGTGGGCGACGTGTCGGGCAAGGGCGTGCCGGCGGCCCTGTTCATGATGACGGTGAAGACCCTGCTGAAGGCCGAGGCCATGAGCGGGTTGCCGCCCGACGAGGTCCTGCGCCGCGTCAACCGGATCGTCTGTACGGGCAACACCACCTTCATGTTTGTCACCGTGCTGTGCGCCACCCTGGACCTCACGTCGGGGCGCCTCATGTTCGGCAATGCGGGGCACTGTCCGCCCCTGGTCCGGCAGGGTGGCGGGCGGTTCGAGTACCTCGAAGTGCCGCCCAGCCTGGTTCTCGGTTTCATGCCGGACGCGGTTTTCACTTCCGGTACGCTGACGCTCCAGCCCGGCGACGCCGTGTTCCTCTACACCGATGGCGTTACGGAAGCCACCAACCCGGGCGGTGATTTCTACGGGGACGAACGTCTCCGCGCGGTGCTTGGCCAGGGTGCGCCTTTCGGCGTGGCGGACTTGATCGCAGATGTCCGAGGTGACGTCCGGCGTTTCGTTGAGGCGGCGCCGCAGTCCGACGACGTCACCATGCTGACGGTCTGTTTCAACGGCAGGGCGGAATCACCGCCACTGCCGTCCGCCCTGGCCGCGGACCCGACCCAGGCGGGCGAGCAGGGCGCCCTCTGCGACGTGGCGCACTGCCGGATGCCGGCCGAGATCGAGAACATCTCGGCATTCCATGCCGTGGTGATCGCGTGCGCCACGAAGATGGGCTTTCCCTCCGAGCGGATCGGGGAATTCGAGTTGGCGGTCGAGGAGGTGTTGGCCAACGTTGCGCGCTACGCCTATCCGGACGCGTCCGGCGACGTCGAGCTACGCTGCCGCGCGGACAACCGCAGGTTCATTCTGGAGTTCAGCGACCGCGGCATCCCCTTCGATGTACTGGCCAAGCCCGACCCGGAACTGCCGTCCGACATCGCCAAGCGCGAGATTGGCGGTCTGGGCATTTACCTGGTCAAGCAGGTCATGGACGACGTGAACTACCGGCGCGAGAACGACCGCAATATCCTCACCCTCACCGCACTGCGGCCGTGACCCGGGGTCTTCCCCTGCCAATGTGCGAGGGCTTCGCCCCCGCGCCCCCACCAAAGGGACCTGTCCCTTTGGAATCCCGATAGAGGTCTCGCGGTTGGCCGCCGGAAGCCCGGCGACCAACCGCGAGACCTCCCATGGGGTATCCAGAGGGGACGAGTTCCCTCTGGCGGGGGGCTGGGGGCAGAGCAGAGCCCCCCCAGGCGTCCTACGCCTCTCTCACCCAGACGAGCATTTCGCACAAACCACGGGGTCACCCCTCTATTCTTGAGGCTGTTTTGACGATATCATCTCGTATCTCTGACACGGTCTGCCGCAGGCGCGGACTGCGCCGCAACCGTCGGGCTACGCGGTCGCGGGCTGCGGTCAGGCCAGGAACGGGGTAGCGGCGATGGGTGGCGAGGGATACGCCCCTTGCGGTCGGGTGCCGCGCGTGTCAGGTTCAGCAGTTCCAGCGCGAGCTGGTCCTGGGTGGGTGCGGCGGCGGGCGGGCCGCGCGCGGCGGCGTCCTCCCACAGGCCGCAGTGTCTGAGAATCCTCTCCACGACGGCAGGCTGGCTCCGACGCTCGATGAACGCGACAATCTTCATCGTGCCCCCGCACTTGGGGCACTTCAGCGGGTCCACCTCGAACACGCGTTTGATGAGCGCCGCCCAGCGTTGCCGGCACTTCTTGCGGTACGGGGTGTCGTCGTCCTCGATGACGGGCTGAACGGTCGGTGAGGTGGCCGCGGAATTCACAACTTTGGCGCGCTGCCCGCGCGACTTATTCAAGTACCACCCGTAGTAGCGAATCTGCTGCGCGCCGGGGTCCGGAATGTGCTGCGTGATCTCGGCGATGAAATCGAGCGGGTCGAAGACCTCGAAGTTCCGCTTGACGCCTTGGCGGAGGCGCTCGTCGCCCGGGACCGGGAATGGCCGGCACTCGGCCTTTTCCGCACGGTAGACCACCTTGCCGTTCGGGTTGAGGCTGACGATGCGGTCCAGGCTGAACGGGCAGCGCACGATGTATTGGGTCAACCGCGTGATGGCGGCGGTATCGCCGGCGTCGAGGCGTACGCTCTTATCCACCGAGAACCCGGAGTGTTGCCAGGTGCGCATCTGGTCGACGACCTGCTGGGTGATCCTGCCTTCGGCCAGGAGCAGGTCGAACAGCTTCCGTTCCCACAGCTTCAGGTACGGCTCGGCGGGGGTGTCGGGCATGGGGATGAAGGTGCCGTCCGGGGTGAATGCGCCGTCCGTGGCCAGGACGTGCAGGTGCGGGTGCCAGTTGGATAGTTCGCCGTGGGTCTGGATGCCGACGGTCAGGCCGGGGACAACGTCATCGCGCCCGAGCACGGCACGGTCCACGTCGCGCACCGTCTCCCAGGCCAGGGGCGGGAGCTGGCGCAGCAGGTCGCGGTTGTAGCGGAAACATGTGTCTCGGTAATTGACCTCTGACCTCTGACTTCTTGGGTTGCGGGCAGAGCCCGCGTTAGTGCCTTAACTCGGGGGTTCTGTGATGAAAAACAACATATTTCACGCGGCGTCCTTGACGAGCTTCTGTGTTGAGGCAGCGAGCATGGCGGTGAGCGCGGCGGTGATCAGTCGGCCTTTCTACTGAAGGCGGATAGGCTGAAGGTGGAACGTACTGACGGCCGACCGTCAGGTGAAACAAGGCCGTCAGCCGGCCTTCACGCACCGAGTTTCGTATGCCCCGGCCTGGCCTGGTTCGGCGGCGGCACGCCATTTCGCGCCGGGTCAAGCGACCCGGGGCCCAATCTTCACGGGCCCGCACTCCGCCGCGGCTCCGTGGGTCCGCGCTTGGCGCGCCGGGCCGTGCTGTCGCGCACGACGAGCTCGGGCGCGACCAGGGCGCTGCCGGGTGCGGACGCGCGGCCCTCGATTCGCTCGATCAACCGCCGCGCAGCCAGGCGCCCAACCTCGCCCGGCTTCTGGTCCACGGAGGTGATGGCAGGGGTGTGCAGGGCTGAGAAATCCAGGTTCGAACAGCCGACGACGGACACGTCGCCGGGCACCGCGAACCCGTCCCGGTGCAAAACGCGGATGGCGCCGCAGGCCTGCAGGTCCGTGCTGGCGGCAATGGCTGTGAAGCGCACGTTGCGCCGTAGCAGTCCCTCAACCGCGGCTTCGCCCGCCGCGACGCCGAAGTTGTCGCCCGCCAACAGCGTCTCATCGACGCGAATCCGATGCTTGGCCAGGGCCTCGCGGTAGCCTTGCTCACGAAGGCGTGCGTTGGCGGCGCGCGGGTAGCCGCGCAGCCAGGCAATGCGACGGTGCCCGAGCCCGAGCAGGTACTGCGTGGCCAGGCGCCCGGCGCCACGGTTGTCGGGCCCGACGAACTCCGTCTCGAAACCCGCCAGCGGTACGTCCACGACCACGAACCGAAGCCCTTTGCCGGTCAGGTCGGCGTAGAGTTCGAGACCTTCCTCGGAATTCACCGGGATCAGCACCAGCCCGTCCACGCGCTGACTCCGCAGCAGCGCCACCTCGTCCGCCATGCGTGCCACATTGCTCTGCGACTGACCGATCAGGCAGCGGTAACCGCGTTCGCGCGCGCCGCTCTCGACGCCCTCCAGAATCTCCGCGAAGTAGGACATGCCCAGCTTCGGCGCTATGAAGCCGAGCACGCGCGAGGCACCGGTGCGCATGGCCCGCGCAATCCCGTCCGGCATGTATCCCAGCCCGCGCGCCCTTTCCTGGACCCTACGCCGCGTCTCCACATTGATGGCCGGGTGGTCGCGCAGTGCCATGGACACGGTCGACTGCGCCAGCCCAAGCTGTTCGGCCAATCGCCGCGAGGTCAGGCGCGGCGGAGTTGCCGGAGAACGGTGTCGTGGCATGCGTGCTGTGCTCCAAAGCGTCTGACAGGTCTGACGCGTCCGACGTGTCTGACAGGTCCGACTCCCCTCACGGCCGCGCGGCGAACCGCAGGTCGCCCGGATTGGTCACCGCCAGCCAGAACCCGTTGCCGTGACTGCCCGAGCCGACCTTGACCAGCAGTTCATTGCAACCGGGGCGCAGTTCGGCGTCGAGCTGGAACTGACCCTTGAACGGCGCGCCGCCCGCGTGCGGCTCGAAGTCTTTGATCAACGTGCCATTGAGCCAGATCTTGATCCAGTAGTCCATGCCGTACGAGAACCGGACCCGGCGCGAGTCCGGGCAGAACACGTGCGTGACCGCGTAGCCGACCTGGCCCGCCTTGTGCGGCTGGCCGCCGCTCAGGTCGATGAAGTCGCCGAAACCATCGAGCGCGGTCCAACGCAGCGTGACGCCGTTGCCCGCGTCCATCGTCCCGTCGAGATTGCGCGCCGTCTCCGGCGCGTAGACACGCGCCATTTCCTCCTCGACCTTCGCGCTCGTGGCGGAGAACGGGCCGAGCCGCTGCCAGCGCAGCGCCAGGATGTCGTCGACAACCGGGGTGGCCATGACGAAGCTGACGCCGGTGCGGACTCCGCCCGTGCGCCGGAACGCGAGCGTCTGCGGGCCGCGAGTCCACCGGGCAAGGATCGGCAGCATGGACAGGGCGCCGTGCGGGTTGGGCTGCCAGACTTCGAGGCGGCCGAGCAGTGTGTCGCCGATGCGCACTTCAACAGGACCGAAGTCGCCGCCCGCCGCGTGGCCGACCTGAAGGCGATACCGGGCGGCGACAGGCGCGTCAAGCTTGAGCTCCCACAGCGGCGCGTCCGTGACGGCAATCGTGCCGGCGGTCCAGTCCGGCACCACGGTCGCGCTCTCGACCACGCTCGGCGGCGCTTGGCTGAGCGGCACGAGCTGCGCGGCATCCAACGCACCGGCGGGTAGCGCGGGCGGCCCGTCGTCGCGCAGGAATGGCGGCAGACTGCCGCAACGCCGGAACAACTCCAGACTCCGCCACTCGAGGGCGGCGCGTGCGTGCCACAACTGCTCGGCATCCAGCGCCTTGCGCGCATCCGAGGCCGTCTGCTTCAACCGCGCGACGTCCTCCGGCTTGAGCCGGCCCTTGGCCTCCGGGCGTTCTATCTCAGGTACAACTCTTTCCACCCAAGATACTTGCGTTGCGAGTCGCTCGCGCACCTCCGCGGGCGCCGTGGCCGTCCCCCCGCTGACTCGGGCCCCGGGCGCGGCGCGGAACGCGCGCAGTTCGTACGGCTGCAGTTCGAGGCGCAGCGTCTGCCCGTCGAGCGTCACGGCCTCGCCGTTGCGCAGGCGCTGTACTCGGTCCGCGCCGTCGAGTTGGAGCTCGACCTTGACGGGGTAGCGCTCGCGGTTCACGGCGTACAGGTACAGTCCCGGCTCCCAGCCGGGACCGAGCCGCGCGGCGTCCGCAGAGGCCACCGTGCATTGCCGTAACGCCACCGGGTCGTTCAGGGCCGGGCAGGCTTGGAACGGCAGGTCCGGCAAGCGACGGTACTCGGCGAGGAACTCGCGCAGCAGCGGCTGTCCGAGCGTGTAGGCGTTGCCGCCGTCGGAGAGGAAGCGTGCATCGCCGCCGGCAAGGGCCTGCGCCCAACGCTCCAGGCAGTGCCGCCCGGCGGGGTTGACCACGCAACTGGTCCAGGTCGCCTGGGTGCCTGCCGGGAAACCCAGGGCGACGGGCGGCACCACGACCTCGGTGGCTTCGAGGTATGTTGAGCCGATGAGGTAGGATGCGTTCCCATGCCCGTCCCGCACCGGATCGAGCATGGTGGCCAGGAACTGGTCGCGCGCCTCGACCGGGCGCATGTCGGCGCGCCGTCCGTACGAGGCGCCGTTGACGACACTCACGCCGTCGATTGCTGCGAGTCGCGCATTGTCGACGCCGCGCTCAACGTCGAACCGATTCGTCAGGACCTGCAGGTCGGGTCGGGCCTGACGCACCCGCTGTGCGGTGCGGGTGAACAAGTCCACAATCTTGTCGCAGCGCCAGGTCACCCAGCGGTCGCGCGCGTTCGCGAGCAGCCAGGCGTGCCGCTTCCCGAAGCGGCCGGGTGCGTCACCGGCAACCGGGACGGTGACACCCGTCTCTTTCTCGAACAGCCCGACAGTGAAGTCCTCGTAGCCCCAGTCGAGCGAGTGGAAGTTCCACAGTGCCGGGTTCGCCCACTCCATCTGGCGCAGGCAAACGCCGCGGAACGCGGGACAGTCCCGGTACTGGTCGGCGAACTCGCCGACCATGCCCAGGGTCCACGCCTGGTTGCGCGGGTGGATCGGGTTGAAGTGGTTCGGGTGGCGATTGCCGACCACCCCGTCCTTGCTGGTCATGAAGTTGTCGCCGCCCAGGGCGGGGTCTTCGGCGGGCGCGGCGAGTTCGCGCGCCTCGGGGTGGAACTCGAAGTACGCTTTCATGCCGTACCGCTCGCAAGTGTAGAGGATGATCCGCGCCAGGTCGTTGCTGAACGGCCCGCCGAACAAGACGTTGTAGCGGCTCGGGTAGAGCCCGAACTGGTACACGACCAGGGTCGGCCAGAGCGTGTCGCCGCCCATGTAGGCCACGGCGCGCGCCCAGCGGTCTGCGGTCACCAGGTAGTCGGCGAGCGAGGCGTGCTGGCGGTCGGGGCCGCCGTACACGGCCATGAAATTGCTGCCCTCCTCGTACCAGTTCCCGAACGCGCGGCCGCCGCTGGCCGGCACGTCGAGAGGCGGCAGGTCGCCGTCGATGGCGTAGACGCGGATGCACGCCGCGGCGGCGCGCACGCCGTCGGTGGCGTTGAGCAGCAGCACGCGCAGGTCGTTGCCGCGCGGCCAGTGCAGCAGGGTGTGCGTGTGCAGGCGGTGCGTCAGGCTGAACTCGCCACCGCTGTCCACGCCGCCGGCGGTCGGGTAGGCGCCGGGCGCAGCGCCGCGCACCGCAATGCAGAACGTGCGCAGCGCGTCGTCGGGATAGTCGACTTCGATGACGCACGGCCTGCCCAGTTCCTCGACGCGGACGGTGTACGCGAACCAACTCGGCTCGGTGCTGTTCATGTGGCCGTACCAGCCGGTCGCGCCGGACTCGCGGTAGGCGCCGAACGACTTCCGCACCACGCGCGTCGCGCCGCCGCCGACGTAGTCGGGTTCCGTGGCGGTGCAGTCGATCTCGCGCAGGAGCCGCCGCGTAACCTCGCCACCCGGCCGCGGCTGCGGCGTGGTGTCCACCACGGTGATCGTTCGCGACGGCACGCAGTCGGGCGGGAACGGCGTGCCGTTCTCGCCGAACTCGATGCTGAGCACGCCTTGCTGTGCACAAGGAATGGCGACGCGTTGCCGTGCGGGCGTCGCCGTGGCGGGCAGCGGCACCGAAAAATCGGACACGAGTGCCTGGCTGGCCGTGTCTTTGACGCGAACCGTCAGCGTGGTGGCCGCGATCGTCGGCCCGTACTCGGCATCAAGCTCGAGCGTCTCGCCCTTGCGGAACACGCAGCGCGACGCGGCCGGCGTGGCGGCGTGCAGCCGGAGCGCGCGGGCCAGGCCCGGCTCGGGCGGGCGCAGGACGATGCGCGTCACCGGACTGAACCCGTCCCACCAGAGATACTTCTGGATCCGCAGCGTGTGCTTGCCGGCGTCGAGCCGGAAGCTGCCGGCGCGCGGACCGCTGCTGGCGCACTGGCCCTGGTACGCGCCATCAAGAAGGACCTCGACACGTGCCGCGTCCGGCTCGACGAGCAGTTCGTACCAACCGGCCTGCGGCGCCTCGAGGTCGTACTCGAACCAGCCGAGGACGCGCTCCTTGCCCTTCGGGTCAGCGCGCCCCGAGAGGTTCTTGACCTCGCGGATGCGCTCGAGCATCTCCGGGTTGGGCAGGTAGTGACGGTCGAACGTGAGCGCGTCACGGACCACGGCGACGGCTGGCTCGGCGGCCGACGAGCGGGGGGTAACGACAAGCATGGCCAGGACTCCTGTCATGTGCAGCCGTCGTGAGGCGAGCCGGCGTGCGGTGCCGGGGCGGTTGGTGTTTGTCACGGGGGGGGCCTCCTTGGGGACGGAAAGGGGGAAAAGGGACCAAACCGACCAAACGGACCAAACGGACACGGCGGACAAAGTCGATGGCGGGCCGGGTCGGCATCACGGCACCTCGCCGAAGAAGATGTCGTCGACCCAGACGGTCTCGTTCGGGTCGGAACCGGTGCTGATGATCAGCAGCGCCGAGGCGGCATCCGCCGGCGCCGGGCCGCGGATTTCGCACGCCTGGTACTCGGTCAGCAGCATGGGTGTTTTCAGGTCATACTTGATCAGGCCGCCGTCGACCCGACCCCAGTTGATCTGCAGCTGGCCCCGGACGCCGTCGCGCTCGCCGCGGAAATACACGGCCAGACGGTAGTTCCGGCCGCCCTGCGCCGGCCCGCCGACGGTCAGGTTCCGGCCCGCCACACCGCCAATCCGGATCGATGTCGAGCCGGTCCGGGCATGCTCGGGTGCACCGTCCCAGTCCGGGCCGTTGACGAAATTGAGGAAGACGCTCCCGACCTTCCCCGTCTTGCGCTCCTCAAAGGACGGGTCCAGGAAAAGGTCCCCGTCCGCGGCGGTTGCGGACTTCGTATCCGGCGGCGGTGCGGCGACCGGAGCGGGAACCGGCGCAGGGACCGCGGCAGCCGGCGCAGGTGGTGTGGGCAAGCCGCGCCACTTGGGGAAGTCCGGGACTTCGACGGTGTCGGAGGAGACTTTCACGCCGGTCTCGTCCTCGACCATGGCATAAGCGACGAGTTGCTCACCGGCAGCCGGCGCCGGAACGCTCGCTTCCCACGCCGCGCCGGCCTGTGCCGCCGGGAACGATTCCCACTTTGCACCCTCCGTCTTGCCGAAGTGGAATTTTCCGACCGGCATGCGCTTGACCCAGTACGCCACCTGCTTGGCCGCGCTTGGGCCGTTGACCTGCACCGCGAGCGCCAGGCGTCCGTCGCGCGGTGTCGCGGTCGGCGCGGACACCGTCGGGTACGCCGGCGCGGTACCGAGCAGCGAGCGGAAGTAGCGCAGCGGGATCTCCTCGTTGCCCACCTGCGAGTGGTTGTCGTTGGGCAGCATGACCAGGGCCTTGGGCGACGGGATGGCGCGCCAGGTGTGGAGCACGACCGGCATCCAGAAGAAGATGTCATCCGTGCCGGAGAGCATGAGCACGCTCGAGTGGTAGCGCGTCAGGCCGTGCTTGGGGTCGAGCACGCCAAGCCACGCGTCCTGCTGCTCCTTCGGCGCCAGCGTGATGGGGCCGAAGTAGCCGCCGAAGTACCCCGGCAGGTCGCGGATGAAGGCGCAACCGTACTTCACGACCGCGCCGCGAATGCCGGACTCCTGCCCGAGCACGAGCAGCGACAGGTGCGCCCCGGCCGACATGCCGGAGAGGAAGAGTTGGTCCGGGGCCACTTCGGGACGGCTGCGCAGGAACAGGAAGGCACGGCGCACGAACCGCACGCCATTCGTGACGCCGTCCACTTCCGGGCCGTAGGTCTGGAAACCCTTGCGCTGCGAATCGCCCGCGCCCTGGTCGATCAGCGGCCCGGCCAGGTTGCCGGGACTCTCGAACTCGGAGTACGGCGGCTGGCGCGGCACCTTGCGGCCCTTGGCCGGCCCGCACCAGTCGATCAAGATGCAGGCGAACCCGTTGCGGGCGTAGAACTCGGCGGCTTTGGGCTCGAGCGTTGCGAGCCCCGCACCGTGCAGTTGCACCACGCCCGGGTAGCGCCCGTCGGCAACAGGGCGCGCGTAGAAGGCGTAGATGCGCGTCGGCTTGCCGGCGAACGGCGCGCCGGCAAAGTAGAACTCCATGACGTGCACGCCGTCAGTGGTCTTCTCGGAAATCACCTCGACGGCGGGCGGCAACGCCTGGAAGTCCGGGACCTGGAACAGCGCGTCGCGGTCCGCCGCGACGGCGGGGCGTGGTGCGAGTGCGAGGCCGACGGCGAGGGCGGCCGCCGCCGCCCATCGGAAGCGGTGCGGAGTGCGCACACGAGCGGGCGTTCCACCGCCATGGAGTCTTGAGCATCCAGACTGCATGTTCGTCACCTCTGCTGGCTCACGGCGCTGTTCGGCTACAGTGGCGCGGGACCTCCGGGACCGCAGTGGGGTGCTCGGGGCCGTCCCGGCCCGAGGTCCTCGGCCGGGGACCGGCCCGAGTACCCTGCTTCGGCCCGGGACGGTCCGAGCCACTGTCCTGCAACTGCCACCCGCCTCACAGCCCGCTCGGCGGGTCGGACGTGTGCACCAGCCACTTGGACGCCAGCGTGCCGTCGTAGGCGCACGGCATGGGCGGCGCGCCGTAGGCGGTCACGTGCCCGTCGAGGAACAGCACATTCGCGCGGTTCGCGCCGTGCCGCAGGCGGATCCCATCGATGCCGCCGGCCCACGCCACGACGCAGAAGTCCACCGTGCGCACCCGGTACCCGACCCCGTCGACCAGATAGACTTTGCCGGTCGGGGACCGGAACTGCGACAGCTTGTACGGCGGGTACTTGCACAGCCCTGCGCCCACCGGCCCAAAGTGCGCGTTGACCCCGAACGACGAGAGGTTGCCGTTAAACTCGCCCTGCGGGTTCTCCGGGCAGGTGAAGATGTTCCCCCTCTGGCCAGCGTAGCTCGGCTTGGCGTACGACCCGAACGGCGTGGCGCCGGCAGGATAGCCAACGTACGGCGCAATCTTGTCCGCCCAGGCGTAGTAAATGGCATTGAGGCAGCCGGCCTCGCAGTCCGCCGAGTGCCCGAGCGCACCGTCCCAGTCGTCCACGTACAGCAGGTGCGCGCAGCCGAGGTTCTTCTGGTTGTTCGCGCACCCGGCCGCCTTGGCCTTGCCCTTGGCCGCGTTCAGCGACGGCAGCAGCAGCGACGCCAGAATGCCGATGATCGCGATGACCACCAGGAGCTCGATCAACGTGAAGGTGCGGTCGGTGGACACTGGGCGCTGGCGGAGTTGGCGCATGGCAGCATTCTCCGGGTGCGTCTGGTTCGTTTGCTATACACCTATTTGATACGTATCAAACATACATTAGCCCGCCGCCGCGAAGCTGTCAAATGCAGGTCGAATTCAGGAGTGCTGCGTCAGCGCCCCCCGGCCGGCGGACCGGCCGATCATAGGTTGATGTTACTCGCGCCGGTTCGCGCCGCCGCGGGTCTTGCGCCCGCGGGGCGACGATTGGGGGGAAGAGGGCGGATGCACCGCCCCTGTTCCCCCAATCGTCGCCCCGCCCGGACGAGCCGGGCGGCGGCGCAGAGTGACACGCGAGTAACATGGGAGTACATCGGCCCGCCGGTTCCGCCGAACGAGGACGTGTTCGGGATCGGGTACGAGGAGCACGACTACGGCACCGGCTCGTACCGCGACGCCGTCTACCACCCCTTGGCCAAGTACAACAGTGTCGAGGAGATCGAGAAGAACTACCGCTGGCCCAGCCCGGACTGGTACGACTACTCCGGCATTCCGGCGCAGGTGAAGGGCACGGACGACTGGATCGTGCAGGGCGGCGGGTCGGAGCCGTATGCCGGTTACAAGGGGTTGCGCGGTGTCGAGCAGGGTTACATCGACCTGATCGAGAACCCGGAGATGGTCCACTACTGCCTCGACAAGCTCTACGGCCTGTGCTACGAGAACACGCGCCGCATCTACGAAGTCATTCCCGGCAAGGTCATCTGGACCTGGGTCGCCGAGGACGTGGGCAGCCAGGAAGACCTGATCGTGTCGCTGCCGCACATCGAGGAGTTCTTCCTGCCGCGCATGAAGCGCATGATCGACCTGGTGCACCAGGCCGGGGCGTACGCCTTCCACCACAGCGACGGCGCGTGCCGCAAGAACCTGCCGAACATGATCCGCATCGGCACCGATGTGCTCGAGCCGGTGCAGTGGCGCTGCCGCGGCATGGAGCGCGAGGGTCTGAAGCGCGACTTCGGCGACAAGCTGGTCTTCCAGGGCGGGGTGGACAACCAGATCACGCTGGCGCGCGGCTCGGTCGCCGACGTGCGCCGCGAGGTTGAGGAGAACATCCGCATCTTCGGCAAGGGCGGCGGCTACATCCTCGGCCCGTGCCACAACATCCAGTCGATCAGTCCCCCGGAAAACGTGGTCGCCATGTACGAAACCGCGTATGCACTCGGGGCGTACTGATCCGGGCTGACGTGAACCCGAGTCTGGGGGCTTCCCGCCCCCAGACCCCCGGCGCGGGGGCGTAGTCTACTCCCCCGCGACCCCCGCGCTGTTGCCATGTGAAACGCAGCGGCGCACCCAAGCATGCGCCTCTGCGTTTCACATGGCGGAGCCGTCCGGCGTGCGAGATCCGCACCTGCGGAGACCGCACGCCGGAAGAAGGCGAACGGCCGAGGCGCGCGACACACCTCGCGTCTGCAGTGACACAGTCGGACGTCACAGCGATCGGAGGTTGCGCGCCGGTGTGCAAGAGGTACGTTTCAAGCCGACTCGAACGTTGCACAGCGCACAGGGGGCCTGGCGTCCCATGAACGTGACAGCCGCCGGACTGGACGAGGCAGTCATCGCGTCGGCCAAGCGCCGCATTGAGACGGCCGTGGTGCCGACCATGGCGCGGCTCTACGGCCACGGTCGCCCAACCTTTGACGACGATTACCGGCCCGGGCTCAAGCCGATCGAGAAGGTCGTCTCGTTCTACGACTACAGCGCTTGCGGTATTTCGGTGCTGGCGCCACTGGCGGCGGCCGGCGACCCGGAGGCGCTGCGACTGCTGCGTATCGTGCAGCAGAACATGGACCACTACCGGCGTAGTATCCACAACCGCGACGTTCCGGGATGGGGCGTGTGGAAGGTGCCGTTGCGTCGGCTCATCCTGCACGTCGCACTCGCCTACCGCGCCCTGGAGCACGTTCTGGATCCGGCGGAGAAGCAGCGCTACCGCGAACTGGTCGAGGAACAGGTGGCGCTGGCCATCGAGCACAACCGCGGCTTCCTGCCCGGCCGCACGGACCTGCACGTGGCCGGCGGCGTGAACAACCACACGGCCATCTTCATGCAGGGCATCTATTACTGATAGGAATTTCCTTTCTTCGGCTCACGAGGGAGAAGATAGTCTGGATGGGGTGGGAGCGCAAGGGATGGGGGAATTGCCTGCCTTCCCGCCCGGCCAGGCCCGGCAGCCGGGCCTGGCCGGGCGGGAAGGACGGTCCGGGCGGGGCCGGAGGGCGGAAGAGCACCGGGAGAGCCGGGAAACGGGCCGGGAGACGGCTGCCGCGGGCACAACCCTACTGTGTCCTGGGCAGCCGGGGTCGGGTCACAGGGCGGCGAGGAACTCGTCGGTATCGACGTACTCACGTCCCTGCGGGACTCCGCAGCCCTTGCTATCGCAAGGTCGTTCGGGGGCTCACTCTGCCAGTTCCAGCGCGAGCTGGTCCTGGGTGGGTGTGGCGGCGGGCGGGCCGCGCGCGGCGGCGTCCTCCCACAGGCCGCAGTGTCTGAGAATCCTCTCCACGACGGCAGGCTGGCTCCGACGCTCGATGAACGCGACAATCTTCATCGTGCCCCCGCACTTGGGGCACTTCAGCGGGTCCACCTCGAACACGCGTTTGATGAGCGCCGTTGCCGGCACTTCTTGCGGTACGGGGTGTCGTCGTCCTCGATGACGGGCTGAACGGTCGGTGTGGGACCGGCGCGCTGACCTGTTCGGCGATGCGCAGCGCGGTGGTCAGAGAACGCTTTTGGTGACAGGACGGGCAGACGCAACGCTGCTTGCAGGAGTAGGCGACAAAGAACTCATGCCGGCAGTCGGGGCAACGCATGCGGGCAAAGCCCTCGCGCAGGTCGCCGCACTTGAGGAAGTCCATCACCGCCTTGCGGACGACCGGGCGCCAGAAGCCGTAGCGCTGCTGGTACCGTTCCGCGTAGACACGCTCGAACTCCTCGTAGTGTTCCTCGAGTAACCGGAAAAGGGGCGACGCCCGCGGGTTACGCGGGTGATAGAACGCCGCGTTTTCGGCCGCCGCGCACTGCATGTGCGGACCTCGCACCGAGAAGCCAATACAGATATGCTCATAAAGAGTAGCATACAGGTAACGGTTCCGGTGGGAGGTTTATTGTGGGAACGGTTCTTGGCGGGACGGCCCCTTTTCCCCTATCCACGCGCAACCCGGACCGCGTAAACGCGGGACTACAAGCCCGATCCGTTGCCCGGTCCGGCCGGAGTTGGGGGCCACTGGGCATGACGCTTCGGAGTCGGTGTGGCCTCGGCGGTGGCGGGGGGCGGGGGCGGCGGGTATATTCGGAGTATGCCGAACCGCTTCTTCAACGTTGCCGGGCCGTGCAATCCGGTGGACCACTACATGCTGCCGACCGCGCGGCGGCTGCAGGGCATTGACGAACTGGTGCGGCAGAAGCTGTTTTTCGTGATCCACGCGGCGCGGCAGTCTGGCAAGACGACGCTGGCCCAGGAACTGGTCCGCACCCTGACGGCGGGAACCACGTATCACGCCGTGTACTGCTCGCTGGAGAGCGTGCAGGGCGTCGAGGACGCGGAGAAGGGCATTCCCGCCGTGATCGACTGCCTGCGCAGCGCGACGCAGTACCCGCAGGCCTTCGCCAAGACCAAATTCGCGCCGCCCGGCGCCGATCTGGGCGGGTTCAATGTCCAGATCAAGAACGCGCTCACGGCCTTCTGCCAGGCCTTGGACAAGCCGCTGGTGGTCTTTTTCGACGAGGCGGACTGCCTGAGCGGCCAGACACTGATCAACTTCCTGCGGCAACTGCGGGACGGGTATGTGAACCGCAGCACCATCCCGTTCGTGCATTCGCTCTGCCTGATCGGCATGCGCGACATCCGCGACTACAAGGCGCAGGTGCGGAACGGCCGCACTTCGCTCGGCTCAGCCAGCCCGTTCAACATCGTCACCGAGTCTCTGACGCTGGGCAGTTTCACGCGTGACGAACTCGCCGAACTTTACGGTCAGCACACGGCCGACACTGGCCAGGTGTTCGCACCGGAGGCGGTTGCCAAGGCGTTCGATCTGACCCAGGGCCAGCCATGGTTGGTCAACGCGCTGGCCCGGGAAGTCACCGTCAAGATCCTCGGTGGTGACCTTTCACGTCGGATCGAGCCCGAGATGATCGAGCAGGCGGCGCAGACGATCATCCTGCGCCGCGACACGCACATCGACAGCCTGCTCGAACGGTTGAAGGAGGAACGGGTCCGGAAAATCGTCGAACCCATGATGCTGGGCAAGGAATGGGGGTTCTCCGCCCTCGACGACGATTTTCAGTATGCCAAAGACCTGGGTCTGATCCGGACGGACGGCACGGAAGTCAGGCCTGCCAACCCGATGTACGGCGAGGTGATCGCCCGCACGCTCAGTCTCGACGCGCAGAACAGCCTCGGCGCGGATCGCTATCATATCGACCCGCCGCGCTACCTGCGGTCCGACGGTTCGCTCGATATGAACCTGCTGCTGGGCGAGTTCCAGGCGTTCTGGCGCGAGAACTCCGAAATCTGGACGGAGCGCTTCTTCTACCGCGAAGCGGCGCCGCACCTGGTGCTGATGGCGTTCCTGCAACGCGTGGTCAACGGCGGCGGCCGCGTCCTGCGCGAAATGGCCACCGGCCGGATGCGTCTGGACCTCTGCGCTGAGTTCAACGGCTACCGTTACCCAGTCGAGGTCAAGCTCGACTACGGCCTCAAGACCATTCCCGAGGGGCTCGCGCAGCTCGGCGCCTACATGGACAAGCTCGGGTGTGGTGCCGGCTGGCTGGTCATCTTCGACCGCGATCCCGCCAAACCATGGGATGCGAAGGTCTTTCGCCGCGAGGCCACCAGTCCCGCCGGCAAGCCGATCACCATCTTCGGCTGTTGAGCCTTCACGCCGTGGTGACGACCGCGGTCTCGAACCCCAGCGTCGGGCCGATGAGGCGCAGTGTTTCCACTTCGCCCAGGCTCAGTGACCCCGATTACCCATGAACAGCGTCCCCATCCCTTGGTCCACGTCGCTACAGACGCCATTGTTGGGATGTGTGTGATACAAAGGACGGCAGTTGTGGATGATATATTGCAAAACGGACGTCATAGATGTATTGTCTGGTGGAGGTGCATACTATGAAGCGGACCATCGACGAGCACTTGCTGGCCTGGAAGAGTGACCGTGACCGGCTGGTTCTGCTGTTTCGCGGCGCGCGGCAAGTGGGGAAGACGTACTCCATCCGGCAGTTGGGCACATCGTTCAAACACTATCTGGAGGTCAACTTTGAAGAGCGGCCACGGCTGGCGGATTTCTTCAAAGGCGACCTCTCCGCTACGGTGATCTGCGAGAAGCTCGCGGCGTTCCACGGCGTTCAGATCATACCCGGGGAGACGCTGCTGTTCTTTGATGAGATACAAGCTTGCCCGGCATGCCTTCGCGCTCTGCGTTTCTTCAAGGAACAAATGCCGGATCTGCACGTGATTGCCGCGGGATCGATGCTGGAACTGGTGCTCGGAGGGATGTCTTCCTTTGGTGTCGGTCGCATTGCTTCGCTGCACATGTATCCGCTTTCCTTCCGGGAATTCCTGATTGCCGAAGGAGCCGTGTCCCTCGAATCCTACATCTTCTCGCGGGTTGATCCGCAACCGGTTGACGAGGCGTTCCACGCTTTGCTCCTGGACAAACTTCGTGTGTACATGATGATCGGCGGCATGCCCGCCGTGGTCGCATCCTACGTGGTCAACCGTGACATCCGTCGATGCCAGGAACTGCTTGATTCGCTCCTGCAGTCTCTGTGGACCGACTTCGCCAAGTATACCGAGTCATGCCCGGTCCTGGTTCTGCGTGACACCTTCTGGTCGGTTGCGAGGCAAGCCGGCGGCAAATTCATCTATTCACATGTCAGTCCCGACTGCAGCCGACACATGGCAAAGAAAGCCGTTGATCTCCTTGCCCAGGCACATCTGGTCCATCCGGTGGTCCACACGGCGGCACAAGGAATTCCTCTCGGCGCGCAAACCGACCGGAATCGGTTCAAGGCGCTGCCTCTGGACGTCGGCCTGCATCAGCGGATGCTGGGCCTGGATCTTTCGGCACAGTTGCTGGCCAGCGACCTGGATCTCGTCAACAAGGGCTCGCTTGCCGAGGTCTTCGTCGGCCTGGAATTGGCCGCCGGCGCGTCTCCCCTGCTCAAACCGCAACTCTTCTACTGGCATCGGGAGGCGGCGGGAAGCAGTGCGGAAGTCGACTATGTAATTCAGCGGAACGAGCACATTGTCCCGATCGAAGTCAAGGCGGGAAGCCGGGGTGCGATGCAAAGCATGCACCGGTTCATGGCCGAGCGCAACAGTCCCCTCGGCCTCCGGCTTTCCCATGAGAACGTCGGCCGGTACAAAGGAATCCTTGCCCTGCCTCTTTACCTTGCCGGCATGCTCCCGCGCGAGCTATCGCTTTCTCCCGACAACTGACAACTGCGCCAAGTCGCACGCAGGAGGGGATGCAAGAGAGGCACTCCATGGCAACCGGAAGCGTCCGGGCCTCGTATGCACCAAGTCGCGCTCATTGAGGGGAAAGATCTGCGCATCACGCTATCTGGCCTGACCGCGGCCCGCGACCGCGCGACCAGCGCTCCAGCCTACCGCTCGACCTGCACCGGCGCAGACCCGCCCTTGGACGGGATCAGCGCATAGGCTCGCGTGGCCGACTTCCGGAAGCGCGTGGCGTGGAGCACCGCCGGCGTCGGACGTAGCGCTGCTGGCGGGGGAACTGGAGATACGTTCGGCCAGCAACTGAAGCCGAAGCCAATCGGTTGCCGGCTTTGCTTATCCATCACGGCAGGCAAGCCAGCAAGGCAGGCACGCCCATGATCGTCACTCGCCGGTCGCCAATGGAGTGACTCTTCCGTCCATCCATGTGCCGGCACACTTGAACCGCCTCGCGGCAAGGCAGGCAGGGCAGGAGTCGCCGCCACGCTGACGACGGCTCCCGGTCTGTCAGTTTGACCTCCACCGGCAGCCAGGGTCGTTTGTCGCGGGTGATCAGAAAGTCGATTTCGTTCTTCTGTTTGTCCCGAAGGTAATGCAGATCGAAATCGCCCTCGCCGCAGTCGGTCCAGAGATTGCAGGCCTTGAGCAGATGACAAGCGACCAGGTTCTCCAGGCGGGTTCCGTCTTCCGGCACTTCTGACGCGTCCCACAGGTAGAACTTCCCTTCCTTCCTGAGGCTGCGAGTCACGTGGTTGTGGTATGGTTTCAGTTCGAACGCGTAGTAGAGCTCCTTCAGGAAACAAATCCAACGTTTGACCGTACCGTGGCTGACCTCCAGAATCTCGTTGAGCGCCGAGATGGGCAGAGGCGCGCCAACTTGCTCGGGCAGAAGGCTTGCCAGCATCTCCACCTGGCTCAGTTCCAGTGTCCGGCTGAGGTCGCGCAAGTCTTCCCGGATGACCCGTTCCACCCGGGTACGGCGCCACAATCGCGACTTGCGGTCATCCTGTGCCAGAAAAGGTTCGGGGAACATGCCGTACCGGAACATGCCCTCGAACGCTTCTTCGGCGGCGCCATCGCCCCCAGTCTTGTCCCCGAAGATGGCGCGGAGCGCATCGTCGGGGCCCGGCATCTCCAACCCCAGTGCTTCTCTCACCGAAAACGGGTGTAACCGGAAGTGGTGGTAACGGCCCACGAGACTGTCACCCCCTCGGCGGTAGACGTTAAGGCGTGCGCTGCCGGTCACGAGGATGTCCACCGGCTTGGCAAGGGTGTCGAAAATGCCTTTCAACGAGCGCTTCCAGGTCTTGGCCTTGTGGATCTCGTCGTACACAACCAACGGACAACCAGTCCCTTCTCCGCCTGGCAGGGTCAGGCGGGGATCTTTCACCCACTGGCGGCGGAACGTCACTTCATCCCAGTTGTGGTAGTCACCGTTTCCGCGGCGGGCGATCATGGCTTTGGCCAGCGTGGTCTTGCCGCACTGGCGCGGTCCGGAAACAAAGGCCATTTTGTGGTCTGCGAAGCAGAGACGGTCAATAACGCCTTGCAGATAGCGGGTTTTCATCTGACCAAACTAACGCTTGGCGTCAGTTTGGTCAAGCGCTGAGCTGACCGAATTAACGCTTGGCGTCAGTTTGGTCATAAACACTCGCGGGCGCGAAGTTGCCGGTTGCGGGTGCTGAGCCTCGGCGGGCATTCGGGGGATGTTCTTGGCGTCGAGTTCACGCGGGACGGGCGCAGTCTGATGACCTCGGGTCGGGACAGCTTGCTGATCGTCCGCGAAAGCGATCCGTGGGAATGAGGATGGCGGGGATGTCGTTGCCCGGGCCGTGATGCGTCAGCGCCCCCGGGCGGCGGACCGCCCGGTCATCTCGGGATGAAACACCTCGCCTCGCCCCGGAGTCTCGCGCTCCAGGGCAACGGTCGGTCGACGGCCTGGAGCATGTGTTTCATGGGAGTCCAAGGTGGGCGCCGGGCCTCCAGACCCGGCGCGATGTGGCGACGCGACCGAAGCAGGCCAGGCCGGGAGACCTGGCCTCCACCTGACGCATCAAGCTCGGGCCTGTTCCCTACGTGGCGCCGGCCGGTGCGAGGCGGTACATTGAACCCGGAGGTGACGTGAGTGCGCTTTGACGAACTACTGAACGAGTTGGCGTCTGGCCTCGCCGGTAACCGCATCCACGCGTTGCTGGCGGGAGGATGGGCGTTGAGTGCCTACGGGGTCAGTCGCCAGACGGTCGACGTGGACTCGGCCGATTTCAAGGAGTTGTGCCAGCGCTATGGCTCCGAGGAGATCTACCAGGAAATCCGCTCCCACCGCCGTGGCTGACATCCGTGCGGCCGGCGACAATCGCGACCCGGTGTTCCCGCTATGGGACATCGTCGAGTCGCGGCCGCCGCGCATGTCCATGGCGGATTATCTTGCCTTTGTCGACTTCTGCTGGGAGCACACCACGGACAAGGCCCGGGTCCGGCAGGAACGGGACCGACTGGTCCCGACGGTCCAGTTCCGTGTGTAGAGGCGGCCGCCGGTTGTGCCGCGAGCGATGCGACGCACTCTCCGCAGGCGTTCGCCGAAGTTCGGTGCTCGCCCCGCCGGCAAGCCGATCACCATCTTCGGCTGTTGAGCCCTCACGCCGTGGTGACGACCGCGGTCTCGAACCCCAGGTCCTCGCCGTCGCGCAGGACCGCAATGTCGAAGCACGTCCCGAGCGCCCCGCCCAACACCGGGTTGCCCGGCCACTTCATCCATCCAGCCGTCGTCTCTGACGCTGACATGGTCTGTTCCTCCGCCGATGTGCGAGGGCTTTTCCCCCGCGCCCCCACGAGAGGGAACTCGTCCCCTCTGGACACCCCAAGGGAGTTCTCCCGATTGTCCGCCGGGGACCCCGGCGGACAATCGGGAGAACTCCATCGGGATTCCAAAGGGACAAGTCCCTTTGGTGGGGGTTCGGGGGCAAAGCCCCCGATCTACGCTTCGTGTACCCACACCAGCATTTCGCCTTCGCCGCGGTTGTTCCAGACGGCGTAGGGGACTGCTTTGATCTTGACCTGCCGGGGACGGGATCGGGTGTGGCTGTAGAGCGTGTCGGCGGTCCAGCCTGCGGTGTCGCGCCGCGTCGCCGTGCCGGTGATGGTCACGACACCGCCGAGCAGTTTCGGTTCGAACTTCGTCGTCAGTTTCGCCTTTGCCGGCAGGCACAGGTCTGTCAGCTTCGGGCCGTTGTCGATCTGTTCGATGCAGTACACGACCGGGCCGCGCTGGAGCGCGACGCAGCCGCAGTCCATGCGCACCGCCGGGTTCGCCTCGACGCGCTCGACCGGCATGGCCAGGTCCAGTTCGACCGTGTCACCCGCCCGCCACGTCCGCGCGATCTTCGCATAGCCTTTGAGGACTTCGGGCTTCACCGTTTCGCCATTGACCTTGAACGTCGCCTTGCGGCACCAGCCCGGCACGCGCAGCGCCAGTGCGAACTTCGCAGGTGCGTCCAGGTTGACCTCGATTGCCACTGCGCCGTCCCAGGGATACCGCGTGGTCTGTTTCAGCTGAACTCTGCCGCTCGCCAGGTCGAGGTCGCCGGCGCCTTGCACGTAGAGGTGCACGTACGCGGTGTCGCGCGACTGCGAGTAGACGTACTCGCCGATCGATGCGATCATGCGCGCGATGTTCGGCGGGCAGCAGGCGCAGCCGAACCACTCCTGGCGGTCGTGCGGAAAGTGATGCTGGACCCCGCCCGTGCGCTTGATCACCTCCGGGTCCGAGGCCAGGCGGTTGGCGTAGAAGAACTTCTTTCCGTCCAGGCTCACGCCGCTGATCGTGCCGTTGTAGAGGGCGCGCTCCATGGCGTCGGCGTACTTTGCGTCGCCGTCGATCTGCAGCATGCGGTGGTTCCAGAAGACCAGGCCGATGGCGGCACAGGTTTCGCAGTAGGCGATGTCGTTGGGCAGGTCGTAGTCGAACGTGAACGCTTCCCCATGCTGGGTCGAGCCGATGCCGCCGGTAATGTATAACATTCTGTTGTGCAGGTGGTTCCACATTATCTGGCAGGCTTTCAGCAGCGCCTTGTCGTTTGTCTGGGTCGCCACGTCCGCCATGCCCGAGTAGATGTACATGGCGCGCACTGCGTGCCCGGTCACCTCGTCTTGTTCACGCAGCGGTTTGTGCGACTGGCAGTAGGCGTAGTTCTGCGTCTTGGCCCAGCCGTGCGCCTTCCATCCCTTCTGGACCAGTTCGGCCTCCTCCTGCTTGTAGTAGCACGGCTGCTGCCCGCGCTCGTCGATGAAGTAGGTGGCCAGGTTGAGGTAGCGTTTTTCGCCGGAGGCCCGGTAGAGTTTCATCAGGGCCAGTTCGATTTCCGGGTGCCCGCAGTAGCCGCGCTTCTTGCCGGGTTCGCGGCCGAACGTGCGGGCGATCAGGTCGGCGTAGCGGCACATGACATCGAGGAACGTGCGCTTGCCCGTTGCGTCAAAGTGTGCCACCGCCGCCTCCATCAGGTGCCCGGCGCAGTACAACTCGTGCCAGTCGGCCAGGTTCGCCCAGCGCTTCTCCGGCTCGACGACCGTGAAGTGGCAGTTCAGATACCCGTCCGGTTGCTGCGCCTTGGCGATGAGCCCGATCACCTCGTCCATGAGTTGTTCCAGTTTCGGGTCCGGGTGCGTGGTCAGGCTGTACGCCGCCGCCTCGATCCACTTGGCGACGTCCGAGTCCCAGAAGATGTGCGGCTCGTTCGGCATGCCGCGTTTCCAGTCCAGTTTGAACGCATCGATGCGGCCGGTCTTCTGGCACTGCTCGTACTCGATCGGCAGCGTTGCCGTGCGGTTCACGTCCATGCGCGGCTTCCAGAACCCATCGTTGACCTTGATCTTGGCAAACGAGACGGGAGCGAGCTTGCGTAGTCCGCTTTTCATGAGTAGCTCCGTTGATTCGTTGTTTCGTCGTAACCTCAGGTAGACAGGAGTCAGAATCCAGGAGTCAGAATGGGGACGCTAGCAACGACAGTCGTGGACTCAGAAGACGGTGGTGCTGCCGATTTGCCGCCGCTAATCAAGCCGTTCCGCACGTTACTGGACGCCGTTACGCTTTCCATTCTGAATTCTGACTCCTGGCTTCTGGCTACCTGAGCGGTTACGTTTCGTCAGTCCTGCCGCATCGCACTCCAGCCCGGTCACTCCGCAGGGGCAGTACCTGTGGGGCCTTACTGAAGAAGTTACCACGCGGGCTCGCGTTTGGGCAGATGACGGGTTCGGAGAAAAAGGAGGCGATTCCGACGTTCGGGCCCAAGTCCAGGATCTGCGTGAGCGGTGTATCCGTGACGCCCTGCTCCGGAGTCGTGGTCGGTCCCGTTGGCGTCCCAGCCGCTTCGGCGTGCTCGACAGGGTTGTCGCGCGAGGCAACGCACAGCGCGCCCGGGACTCAGGCGGGGAGTGGGTTCGGCGTTTTCGTCTGAGTGGCGCCTTTCAGGCGGAAGTGGGCGCGAGTCTTCAGCGAGCGCACCGGGAAACGGGCAGGCGTCCGGCTGAAGCCGGGACTCGGGCGGTGCTTCACCCCATGATTCTGCCATCCATGATTCTTGCCATCCCTCCGTCACCCGATCATCAGCCTGCCGCAGCGGCGTTAGCTCACCCCGTGATTGCCGCCGGGCGTGCCGGCGGGTATGTTCCGCAATGTGAACTCCGACGCACTGCAACTCGGTCTCGGGCTACCGGTGACCGCACACAATGGCGGGCTGTTCGTGTCGCGCGGCAAGGGCACGCACCCGATACGGGTCATCGACTCGTACGAACTGATCGTGGTGCGGCGCGGGCGGCTCGGCATGTTCGAGGGCGAGCGGGCGTTCACGCTGGGGGCAGGGGAGTGCCTCGTGCTCTGGCCCGGCCGCCGGCACGGCGGCATGGAACCGTACCCGCCGGACCTCGAGTTCTTCTGGATCCATTTCCAGGTCGAAGCCGGTACGGCGCCGCGGCGCTGCGCTCTGGCCATCCAGCAGCAGACACGCCTCGCCCGGCCGGAGCGCCTGTACGAGATGTGCATGCGGTTCCTGGACGAGCAGGCGGATGGCGCGGGCGCGGCGACGGTGCGCTCGGTGCTGCTGACGCTGATGCTGGCCGAACTGGCACGGACTCCGCAACCCGCCGCGGCGGGCACCGAGGCGGCTCGGCGCCTGGCCGAGCAGGCGCGCGAGTTGATCGTCACCGTGGCCCTGGACGGCCAGACCACAACGTCGCGCATCGCCGCGCAACTCTCCTGCAACCCGGACTACCTCGGGCGCGTGTTCCGGCAGCAGGTCGGACACTCGATCACTGACGAGATTCACCTGGTTCGGATCAAGATGGCGCGGCGGTTGATGCTCGAGAGCCGGCTGAGCATCAAGGAGATCGCGCCGGAGTGCGGTTTTGCGGACGTCGCATTCTTCCGCAAGGTCTTCAAGCGCCTGACCGGCACCCGGCCCCTGGCCTTCCGCAAGCTCCACAGCCGGCTGCATGTCAACACGGAGTAGACGGCGGGGACGCTGTCCCCGCACCCCTGCCGGGAAGGGCCAGTGGCTCGGCGCGTCTCGCGCCGAAGCGGAGTGCTCGGGCCGGTCTCCGGCCGAGAGCCTCGGGCCGGGACGGCCCCGAGCACCCTACTGCGGTCCCGGAGGTCCCGCGCCACTGCCCGCCTCCGCTACCGGCTCGGTTTCGCGCAGGACTCGCGGATGAGCAACTGGTCGGGGAGTTGCTCGAAGACGGGCTGGGCCGGTCGGTCGCGAATCAGCGACAGCATGAGTTCGGCGGTGCGTATTCCGAGCGCTTCCGTGTTTTGCGTGACCGTGGTGAGCGGCGGGGAAGGCAGTTCGCCCTCCGGCATGCCGCCATAGCCGACGACAGAAAGATCCTTTGGAATCTTGATCCTTTTGCGGCGGAAAGCCTTGTACAAACCGAAAGCCAACGGATCGTTGGCCGCGAAGATGGCCGTCGGCCGCGGCGAAGCGGCGAGTACGGCGGTCGCCGCCTGTTCACCCGAATCTTCCCGGTAGCTGCCGGCGCTGATGACCCATTCGGGGCGCACCGCCAGGCCGGCTTCCTGCATGGCCAGTCGGTATCCGGCCAGCCGGCACGTATTCGAGTAGTGTCCCTCCAGGCCTTGCACGAAGGCAATGCGCGTGTGACCGAGTTCGATCAGGTACCGGCACGCTGCGCGCGCGCCCTGGACGCTGTCGGTGCCGATGAAACTGGCCGGGATCTCCGGCAGGTACGCGTCGACGAGGAGCAGCGGCACGCCCTGCTGGAACGTGCCCCGGAAGACTTCGGGTTCCTCACTCGGGCCTTGCGGGACCACGATCAAGCCGTCCACGCGGCGTTGCAGCAGGAATGCGATCTCCGCCTGGGATCCGCTCTGCGTGTCGGCGCGGTGGCATGAGATCACATAGTAGGAGTCGGCGCGCAGGCGCCGTTCCAGCGCTGAGAGCCAGGACGTCCAGAAGCTGTGCACGCCGGGTTCGATGACGCCGATCGTGAACGTCCGGCGCTGGGTCAGGCCTTGGGCAATGACGTTCTTGCTGTATCCGAGCCGCTGCGCCGCGTCAAGAATCTTCTGCCGGGTCGCCGGCGAAACCTTGCCGCTGCCCGCCAACGCACGATTGACCGTCGGGTAACTGTACCCCGTCAGTTCGGCCAGTTGTCGTTGGGTGAGGTTCTCAGCCATGCCGGTGCCGTGCTCCGATCCCGGGATCCGTTGTCCGGACCGCGGGGTTCACTTCCACTATCCAATACTTTATCCGAGTAGCATCGATAATTCAAGGCGTAGGGGCCAGCTGTGCATCGACCGCTAACGAGGCGTGCGGGACTGGACAAGGCGCAGGGCGTTTTACACGAGAAAGAGCGACCTGTGCGGGGAACCCAGCCGCGGTGTCGTTCGTAGTGGTGTCGCAGTCCCGGCGGCGCACCCGCCGGGCAAGACACCATCCCCTCGCCGTGCCGCCGCATACTCGCCAGATGGGCTCTTGGCGCTCCACGTTGTTCCGCGCGCTGCGAGCCCACTACGAACGGGTGCATCCTGGCGGCCATGGCGGGCCGTTTTCTCTCTCGGGAGTTCCCCGGACAGATCGAAAAGAACTTGACATCCAGGTTGCGGCGGTGTAAATTCTGAGTTAATCCGAGTAAACTCACTGAGGAGAGGGTCCCGTGAAGGACAGGTCGCGCACACCCAACGGGCGGACGTTTACCCTGATCGAGTTGTTGGTCGTGATCTCCATCATTGCGGTCCTGGCGTCGCTGCTGTTGCCGGCCCTCAACAAGGCCAAGGAGAAGGGCCGCATCGCCGTTTGCCAGTCGAACATGCGGCAACTGGGCGTGGCGTTCCTGATGTACGCCGAGGAGTACGAGGAGATGGTGGCCTATGGCACGCAGGACTGTGCGACCGGCGGGACCTGCAAGCTCTGGTGGTATTGGTCCGAGACGGCGCCGGGGCTTGTGTACCCGTACGTGAAGGACTCTCAGGTCTACCTGTGTCCGAGCGGGCCGGGGTATTACACGCCGTTGCTGAGTTACGGGATCAACTTTACGCACCAGCTCCACGGCTGCCGGCGCAGCCGGGCGCTGAGCAAGATCCGGCATCCGTGCGACGACATGATGCTGGGCGATTCGACCTGGGCCATCAACCGCTGCTACCTGTGCCACCCGGGACTGAGTCCGGACAACGGTGGTATGCCGTACGGCAACCATTCGGACCGGCACAATATGGGGCTGAACATCGTATTTGCCGACGGTCACGTCGGGTGGTACTCGCAACGTCAGATCGTGGGGCAGACGGCGGCCATGAACTTCTGGGGACATGCGCCGTTCGATTTGTGAAGGGGTTTCAGTGTTCAGGTGTCAGGGCAGGGAAGACAGAGGGACGGGTGTCGAGTGTCGCGGGGCAGTGGCCCCTGGAGCGCCCGCGTCCTCGCGGGCACTTGGGATAGAGATGTGTCAGGTTTCAGCGGCTCGCGGGCGGCAGACCGCCCGGTGGTCACCTGAACACTGAAACCTCCAACGCGGAAAGGCAGGTGTTCGATGCCGTGTTTCGGGCGACAGTGCCTGGGTGCCGTATCTGTGCTTCTGCTGTTCGCCACGGTTCTCCGCGCTGCCGACGCAGGCGGCGCGGCGTCCATGCCGGCGGGCAAGGTTGCCGTGGGCCTGTACGGCAACTGCGACGGGCTGGCGGGGCTGCTGGCGGACCCGCGGTACAACCTGGTCCGGCTCACGTCCCTGGACACGGCGCGCTTGGACAGTCTTCGCGTGCTGGTCGTACACGACTTGTCCTGCAACGCCAGTGAAAAGGCGAAACTGGCGCGCGGTCTGGTGGACTTTGTGCAGCGGGGTGGCGGGCTGTTCCTCACCGGTGCTGCGGTCTCCGCACTGGGCAGTCCGTTCCCCGATGCCGTCGTCGGTTGCCGTGAGGTGGCGCAGAGCAAGGCGGGCGGGACGGTCGATGATCTGATGATGAAAGTCACTGACGGCCGGTGGATCATCGAGGAGTTCACCGGCGAGACGTTTCAGGCGAGCACCTCGGCGCACCATGTATTCCAGGCCGGGCCTGCTGGGAGTACCGTGGTGCTGGACCGCTTTGACTGGCCTGTGGTCGTGGGCGCGACGTTTGGTGGCGGCAAGGTGATTTTCGCCGGGTGCGACTATGCCCGTGTCGGCACGTCGGACAAGGAAGCGGAGGTCACCCGCACGTTGCTCGCGTACCTGGCCGGGTTCGCCGGCGGGCCGCGGAAGTAGCGGTAGGCGATGCGCCGAGCGGCCGTGGCGCGGGACCTCCGGGACCGCAGTAAGGTACTCGGGGCCGTCTCGGCCCGAGGTCCGCGGCCGGGGACCGGCCGACGCACCCCGCTTCGGCGCGGGACGCGCCGAGCCACCGTACAAGTCGGAGAATAGAGGAGTACCTACCCATGCGTTGCGCGCACATCGTCATGTTTGTCTCGCTGGTGTCGGCCTGCGCCTGTGTTGCTCAAACGCCACTGCAGCCGTTCGAGCCGGACGCGCACACGCTGCTGCTGTACCATTTCGACGAGGGGCAGGGCACGGTGGCCAAGGACTCGAGCGCCAACGGTTATGACGGCGAGGTGCGCGGCGCGGAGTGGGTCCAGGGAAAGTACGGCAAGGCGTTGGTGTTCAATGGTAAAGACAACTCCGTCTACCGGCAGTTGACGCCGGCTATTCAGGGCCTGAAGCAGATCACCGTCGAGTGCTGGTACAACCAGGAGAACCCGGCCGGCCGGCAGTTCCTCGCGGGCAAGGATGTGACGTTCCACTTCGACCTGAGCGGGGGAACGCACACCTCGGTGTCGCTGTACAACCAGGGCGGTGCAGTGGCGAATGCGGACGGCCAACGGCACCAGAACCCCGGCGCGTCGATCGGCGCGCCGCGGAGTGGACGTTGGCACCACAATGCCGCCACCTACGACGGCGCCAACGTGAGTTTCTTTCTCGATGGGGTCCTTAAGGCGCGAACCGCCGCGGTAAAAGACTTCTCGCTTGGCGTTGAGGCGCGCGGTCTGTGGATCGGATGCTACATCGGTACCGACTTTTGGTACAGCGGCATGATCGACGAGTTCCGCGTCTCGGACTGTGTGCGGTATGACCCCGAGCAAAAACTCAAAGTTGGGCAGGAAGTGTTCCAGGTGGCGGCTAAGACGCCGCCCCGACAGGTGCGGACTCCGCAGAAGACCGGCGCGGCCAAAGTCGAGCTGACCCTGAAGAAGCTGTACGGCGGCAATGCGACCGGTTGGGTGTGTCTGAAGGCGCCCGGCAAGGCGGCGGTCACGGTCGGGAAGTATGACCTGAAGGCTGCGGACAACGCCCCCGAGGCGAAACTTGAGTTCGACGTCTCCGACGAGGTGAGTGGTGACGGCGGCTACATCCTCGGCCTCGAACCGGACGACAACGCTGGCTATTTCGCCGTCACGTCGGCGGCGCTGGTGTCCGGCGGTCAGCCGGTGGCGCAGTGGGCGGGGCAGGCCGTCTCGCGCCGCACGTTTCGCCCCGTGGTCCTGGTCCCACTCCAGGTGGGGCAGCGGCAAGTATCGGCACAACCCGCGCGGATTCTGCTCCTGCCCAAAGACCTGGACAGGATCCGGGGTGACGTTGAGGCCGATGACCAGGACCCGGACGGCACGCCGTTCTTCTCGGGGGACGGGTACGCCGAGTTCTGGCTCGACGTGCCGGCGGACGCCACGTACCGCGTCCACATGCGCTACGCCACCGCGTCTGTCCGCCCCTGCGATTTCGTCATTGACGGGCGCGACCTCGACGAGTACAACATGTGTGCCAAGAACACCACCGCACGGTCGCGGCCGCGCGACGCGCTGTGGGAGTACCAGGGCACGGTTACGCTATCGGCCGGCGTGCACTGGCTCAGGGTCCAGGACGTACTGCCCGACATCGTGGCCATTCGCCTCGATCCGGCTCTGGCATCGGCGCGACCGGTCACGCCTTGGGCGCGGTACGCGGTCCCGGCCGGTGACTTCCTGGTGCAGAGTGCCGCGTGGGAGGCGCAACCGCTGCTCGGCAACCCGCAGGAGTGCGGCCTCAAGGTTGCTGCCGCGGCGGATGCTGCAGTGCTTCGATTCGCCGCCAGTTTCCGGAACACCGACATGGCCGATCTGTTCGGCGGTGATGCGGTCCGGTTCACGCGCCGTGGCGAGTGGCACTTGGAACCGTTCGGACGACTGACGTTCCGTTTCGAGGGCCAGGGCACCGGCCATGTTGTCTCCCTGCGCGTGGTGGATCTGAAGGGCGAGGAGCGGTTGCTCTGGCGCCAGCGCGATACGGTGGCGGGCACGCAGGAGGTCAAGGTGCCCGTGTCGTTTGAGGGCAACCACACGTTCGATGCCGGGCATGTAGTGGCCATCTGCGTGGACCTGGACGAGGGCAACATCCGGCCCGACCAGGTGAACGCATTCGGCGGTGCAATCGTCGCACCGGTCTTCGAGCGCCGCGACGTCCTGGTCGAGCCGGATGGGTATGATGCCGCAACCGCCCAGGCGCAGGCGTCGCTGCCGGGCATTCTGAAGAGCGTGCTGGTGCGGACCGAGCCGTTGCAGTCGCCGGGGTTCCGGCCGTGGACGCAGCCGGTCGTCCCGGAGACGCATCCGCTGTTCGCCGTGACCGAACCCAAGCCGGTGACGCGCCAGACGCTCGGGTACGACTTCCACGGCACCGGCGCCCGCAGCATCGACCCGAAGTCGCTGGACAACTTCCACAAGTCCTACAACTTCGGTGACGTGACGTGGCCTTCGATCGGTGTCTGCCCGCTGCGCAGCAAGTACGCGGACGACGCGGCCTACCAGAAGGCGCTGAAGGACTTCGAGGTGACGCTGGAGGGCGTGAAAGCGCGGGGGCTGTACGTGTTCGACATCTGGGGCTACGTGCCGGACCACCCGGACTTCCCCTGGGTCATTGCGCCGGAGCACAAGGAGATTCTCCTGCGCGTGTTCGGCGACCGGTTCCTCGGGTTCGACAATGGCGAACAGGACGGCCGGTACATCGGCGCCTACGCCGGGCGCGGCAAGGCGACGAACCGGCGCGAGGGCTGGGACGACTTCGTCGCCTGGGACACGCGCATTTGCGGCGACAACGGCAACTACATGAACGCGACCGGGTCGCTGAACTACTCGCACTACTACGCCGAGCGCAACGCACGCATGCTCGGCCTGGAGACAGCGCAAGGCCTGCCCAGCGACACGCTCATGTTCTCGTTCCTGCGCGGTGCGGGCAAGCAGTACGGGCGCCTCACCTACCAGGCCACCTCGATCTGGAACCGGTACGGCTACACCATGTACCAGGACCGCAAGACGGACGGCGCCAACGGCTACGGGTTCGGGCCGAACAAGGGCTGCTCGCTGAGCCTGCACAAGCGCCTGTTCTTCTCCGGCTACCTCGGCGGCCACAGCATCTGCGGCTCCGAGACCAGCCAGTTCACTGCCGACACCTTGGAGAACGGCGCCCCGGAATTGAGTCCGCTCGGGAAACAGCACCTGGACATCATGGACTGGGCGCGGAAGCAGCCGGCGCGCGGGGTGCAGTATACGCCGGTCGCGTTCGTGCTGGATTTCTACAACGGCTGGAACATGCCGCGCCACCTCTACCGCGGCGACAAGTACAAGATCTGGGGCAAGTTCCCGTACGAGAAGGGCGACTACCTCATCGACGGCATGCTGCGTCTGGTGTGGCCGGGCTACGAGGATTGCAGCTACCTGCGCAACGAGCGCGGCTTCATCTGTCCGACCCCATACGGTGACAACTTCGACGTGCTCACGAACCGCTGTCACCCGGACGTCCTGAAGCAGTACACCACGCTGATGCTGCTGGGCGATGTCGAGATGACGCCGGATGTGGTGAAGAACCTGACGGCATTCGTGGAGGCGGGCGGCGATTTGTTCCTCGACGCGCGGCAGGCCAAAGCCTTCCCCAAGGCGTTCGTCGGCGTCGAGTTCGGCGCGGAAGCCAAGGGTGTCCTCACGCGCCTGCTAGTGGGCGGCGACGCGAAGAAGGGCGGTTGGTTGCACCAGGTCGCCAAGGCTCTCACTCACGCGGACAAGGGAGGCGAGACGTTCACGGAGCAGCCGTACACGTACACGGTCATGACCCTTGTGGACGCGGCACCGTTGCTGGTCAGCGAGGCCGGACATCCTCTGGTGACGGTGAACCAGGACCAGGCACGGACGGGCCGCGTGGTCGTCGGTGCGGTCGACTACTGGATGAGCGATGCGCTCAAGTACCAGACGCCCGAGATCGTGAACATGGAGCCGCCGTACCTGCTGCTCAACGGTGTACGCAAACTGCTCGACGGCTATTTCGCCTCGCTCAACCCGGTCTCCGTCGAACCCGGCGGCCTAACCATCCAGACCTGCTGCCACGAGAATGATCCCAAGCATCTGCTCGTCGGCCTGACCAACAACGAACTGTTCGCCGACTGGGACGGCAAGGTTCTCGTCAAGGTCGGCGACGTGGCCTCGGCAACCGAGCTGTGGCGTAACACGCCGGTGACGGTCGGCGCGGGCATAGGCCTCAAGATCCCGGCTGGCGATGTGGCAATCCTGGATGTGCGGCTAAAGTAAGGCGGAGTCGAGACGCGGTCCGCGCGGTTGTGACCTGTGCGGGCAAGTCCGGCCTTGAGGGAAGACGCCCTCATGCGGACAGGCCTCGCGCAGGGCGCTGTTTGTAGTGGTGTCGCAGTCCCGGCGGTGATCCGCCGGGCAAGACACCATCCCCGTGCCGCCGCAACGCGCCAGATGGGCTCTTGGCGCTCCACTTCGCTCCGCGCACTGCGAGCCCACTACGAACGGGCGCATCCTCGCGTCCAAGAGGTCCGTACATTGGGACCGCAATTTCGGAACAAGGCGCCGGGATAAGCGCGGCACAAGGATTGTAACCAGGAGGAAGTTATGGCTGCATGGAAGAGCGAGAAAGTACCGTTCCAGACGTCGAGGGAACCGGTCGGTTGGGCCGTTGTCGGTCTGGGCATGGGCAAGTGGCACGCGGACCTGATTCTCAAGAGCACCGGGCTGAAGCTGGTGGCCATCTGTGACGCCAACCAGGAGTTGCTCGGGAAACGCGCCCAGGAGTTGCCTGCCGGACTGACCGCGTACTCGTCCATGGACGAGTTGCTTGCCGACGACCGGGTCGAGGGCGTCTCGCTGGCGCTGCCGCACAACCAGCACGCGCCGGTGGCGCTGCGCTGCCTCAAGGCCGGCCGCCACGTGGTGCTCGACAAACCGCTCTGCCTGAAGGTCAGTGAAGGGACAAAGATGATCCAGGTCGCGCGTGCGCAACGGCGCCTGCTCTCCGTGTTCCACAACCGGCGCTGGGACGTGGACTACGTCACGCTCCAGAACTTGGTCGACAGCGGCAAGCTGGGGACTGTCCGTTACCTGGAGTCGCGCATCACGAGTCCTAACGCGATCGGGGAAGGGCGCTGGCGCGCCGACCGCAAGCAGATGGGCGGACTGCTGTACGACTGGGGTGCGCACCTCATCGACCAGTCGATGCGGCTGATCAAGTCGCGACCGGTCAGCGTCTACGGCTGGATGCAGCGCGACACGCCGATTCGGCCGGGACACGACATCGAGGACCGGATGCAGGCGCTGATCCACTTCGAGGACGGCGCCGTGGCGCTGGTCGCGTGGGCCATGGCCTGCCCGGCGCCCATGCCGCGGTTCATTGTCGAGTTCGAAAAGGGCGGTGTGCGTGTCGAGAACGGGGTTCACACCTATCCGGCCAAGCCCGAAGACCGCAACGGCATCATCCTGCACACGTACGATCCGAATGCGGCTGTGAAGCAGCAGACCAAGCCGCTGCCTTACGCCAAGGCGGACTGGGTGTCGTTCTACCGGAACATTGGCGCCGCGCTGACGGGCAAGGCCGAACTGGCCGTGACGCCGGAACAGGCGCTGCGCCACGTTGCGATCAACGAAGCCGCCTACAAGTCCGCCCGCACCGGTCGCGCCGAGCGCCTGCCGAAGGCGCTGTTCACGGTCTGAGAAGCGCCAGAGCAACAGTGGCGCGGGACCTCCGGGACCGCAGCAGGGTGCCTCGGGGCCGTCTCGGCCCGAGGTTCTCGGCCGGGGATCCTTCTTCGCCCAGGCAGCGTCCGCCGTCGCCTTGGCTATGGCGGACATGTCGCCGGACAGGCCGGCCCGCGCACCCCGCTTCGGCGCGGGACGCGCCGAGCCACTGCGTCCCTCCGGTGCCCTGTGCGTGTTCTAGAGGAAAGACCGTTCTGACGTGACACGACGCGCCATATTCCTCGGGTTCCTGCTCGCGGTCGGGCTGTGCACCGTCTCGTACTTCAACGACGAAGTCATCGACGGCACGTTCCTCGTCGACAACCACTTCCCCATCTCCGTGTTCGGCGGACTGATGCTGGTCCTGCTGGTCGTTAACCCGTTGCTGGGCAAGTTCGGGAAGATACGTCCGTTCTCCGGTCGCGAGATGGCGGTGATGCTGTGCCTGGTGCTGGCCGTGTGTTTCGTGCCGGGCCGCGGGCTCGGCAAGAACTTCAGCACGGTAGTGGCCCTGCCGTGGCAGCACGAGAAGGTCCGGACGTGGTGGCAGGGCGACGTGCCGACAATTGCCCCGGCGGCGGTGCTGAACTGGGCCGCACTGCACGACGTCTTGCAGGCGGCCTCGCGGAATCCCGAGCCGGGGCCGTTGCGCCGTGTCTGGGCCCTCCTTTCGACGGAGACACAACAGGCCGTGTCCGCGTCGTCAGCGGCCGAGTTGGACGTCGACGCCAGGAATCGGCTCCTCGACGGGTTGAATGCGGTGCTCGCACGCCGCGACTTCTACCAACCCGCGGAGTTCGCAACCACGCGTCTGCCGCCGCATCTCGGACGGTTGGTCGACAAGGGCCTCGACGGTTTGGACGACGCGACGGTCCGGCGCCTCAACCGCGATCTGCTCGACGTGGTGCTGGGCCGGATCATCGCGTCGCGTCGGGTGAGCCCGCTCGAAGCCGCACCGCCACGCAGTATCATTGATGTCAGCCGGGACAGCAGTCGCGTGCTCGACGGCTATGTCACCGGCCTGGCGACGGGCGACCAGTGGCTGCCGCCGAGCGCCGTGCCGTGGTCAGCCTGGAAAGGGCCGCTCCTCGCCTGGTTGCCCTTGGTGTTCACACTGGCGGTCGGGCTTATCGGGATGGCGTTGGTGCTGCACTACCAGTGGGCGCACCACGAACTTCTGGCGTACCCGATCGTGGCGTTTACCCGCGCGCTTTTCCCTCAGCACGATGCAGCCGAGGCGGCGCCGGACGCCGAGGCGAGCGTCTTCCGAACGCGCGGCTTCTGGATTACCGGCGGGATCGTGTTCGCGATCATCTTCAACAACTACCTGTTTCAGTGGTGGCCACAGTACCTGATTCCGATCACGACCACGCTCGACCTGTCCGGCTTGGCGCCGTTGGCGCCGAACATCGTCCGCGGCGGCGGCGGCTGGCTCCTGAGCTATCTGCACATCTACTTCAGTGCCGTTGGGTTGGCGTACTTTCTGGCCACGGATGTCGCGTTCTCGATGGGCATTGCGCCGTTCGTCTACCTCTGGTTTGCCGGGATATTGGCCGGGTACGGCGTGTCGCTGTCGCTCGGCAGCGGCGGCGGCGGTGGCGTGTTTGTGCCCGGCGTCAGTGGTGGCATGAGTGCGGGCGGCTACTGCGGCCTGCTGCTGGTGCTGCTCTGGACCGGGCGCCACTACTACGGCTCCGTGGTGCGCCGTGGTTTACGCCTGCCCTGCCGCGACGCCGTGCCGCGTGACGCCGTGTGGGGCTTCCGCGTCATGACCCTGGCCGGCGTGCTGGGCGTGGTGCAACTGGCGCTGCTCGGCCTGGCCTGGCCGCTGGCCCTGGCGTACATTGCGCTGTTCTTTGCCATCCAGCTTGTCATGGGCCGGCTGATTGCCGAAGCGGGCATCTTCTACATGCATTCGCTGTTCTCGGCGTGCGGCGCGCTGTGGATGTTCCTCGGTGCGCGTGCGGTCGGACCGGACATGCTGCTCGTGATGCAGCTCGCCTCGGCCGTGCTCCTGGTCGACCCGAGCGGCTCGGCCATGCCGTTCCTGGTCAATGGCGTGAAGTTGGTCGACAGTGTGGGCGAGAACCTGGGCCGCGCCGCGCGGTTGAGCGTCGTGGCCGTGGCGCTCGGCATCATGGTGGCGATTCCCTCGACCATTTACCTGCAGTACCAGACGGGCGCGAGCCAGGTGAACGGTTGGGTCTACAACGTCGGCAGCGCCATGGCGTGGGAGGCGAACCTGGCGGCGCGCACACGGCTCGATGCCGAAGGCGTGCCGCGCAGTGCGGAAGCATTGCCGTTCCTGGCGCGCATGCGGGCGTCGTCGCCCAGCACACCGTGCCTGATCGGGTTTGCGATCGTGTGCAGTCTGGTGTTCGTGTTCGCCGCGCTGCGGCTGCGGTTCACGTGGTGGCCGTTTCATCCCCTGATGCTGGTCGTGATGGGCTCCTGGCACGCGCAACCGTTCGCGTTCTCGCTGCTCCTGGGCTGCGGCATCAAGTGGGCGGTCACCAAGTACGGCGGCATCCGCGCCTACCAGGCGATCAAGCCCTGCATGGTCGGCGCCATTGCCGGCGAACTGCTCGGCGGCATTCTGCCCATGCTCATCGGCGCGATCTACTACTTCCTCACCGGCGAATCGCCGGTCGTCTTCCGGATCCGACCGTAGGGGGCCCATATCCCATGTCGCCAGGGATGCGCGTTCGGGGAAATCGCCAGAGACACCAGGCCCCGCCGCGGACGCCAGGATGCACCCGTTCGTAGTGGGCTCGCAGTGCGTGCAACGAAGTGAAGCGCCAAGAGCCCATCTGGCGTGTTGCGGCGGTGCGGCGCGGGGATGGTGTCTTGCCCGGCGGACCGCCGCCGGGACTACGACACCACTACGAGCGAGGCCGGGATCCCTGCCTGGACGCGCAAGGCCAGATTCACCCGCACAGGTCGTAACATAGCCGGTGGCTGGCGCTGGCCATGCGTCACGCCGCCGCCCGGCTTGACTGCTCCGGTGGCAGGGCTACCGTAGCGCCAGCGAATTGGGGTACCTGAATAGTTGCCGCGCACACGGGGGATGCAGCCGATGGACAACGCCCAAGGCAAGTCTATGGAAGTGAAACCCACCCTGGAGATCGACATCGAGCGGGGTGGTGTGACCATCTCGCAGTACATGTCGAAACATGGCATCAAGGGCGGGGGCGGCCTGGACGAGAGCAGCGGCACGCCGGCCACGGCCATTCTGGGAGGCAAGGAAGGCCGGCGCTACGAAGTCGGGACCCTGGTG
>Ga0156402_1027_pt1 | contig 68580 bp, 43 predicted proteins | sample RifOxyA3_FD_108045 | JGI IMG/M metagenome (GOLD analysis project Ga0156402, IMG submission 108045) | Lentisphaerae bacterium RIFOXYA12_64_32 | reverse complement strand
CAAACCCGATTCACCCGTGGCACAAGGCCACGGGGGTCTCACGCATGGGCCAGCACGCAGTCGTTCCACCCGCGACTCCCATGAAACTGAAGGCTCCCAGAGCCCGCGAGGACGCGGGCGCTCCACGGTCTGGCACGAGGTCTGACTTTGGAACGCCCGCGTCCTCGCGGGCTCTGGGAGCGTCGTTGCCAGTTTCACCTTGGTATGACCGGGCGGTCTGCCGCCCGGGGGGCGCTGACGCATTGCTGACGCGTCAGCCATTCCCGGGCGGCGACCGCCCGGTCATATCAAGCGGTTCTCCCGGGACAGACGGGGCTTCTCGACCTCACTTCTGACTCGCACCCATCGTGCGCACCAGTTCGGTTTCATTGATCTTGAGCCGCAGCGGCAGCGGCTCCTTCCAGCCAGCCTTGAAGGCAAACCCCGCCAGAGCCCACAGTTCACCCGGGCGGCGCTCGAACAGATACGGGTAGCTGAGCTGCCCCCCTTTCTGCCGGGCAATGACCAAGGGCTCCGTCCACGTCCGGCCATCGTCAGTCGAAAACGCCAACGAAAGCTCCTCCCGGAACCACGACGCAACGACCTCCGAGGCCGGGGTTGGTTTCATCTCCAGCGCGGAGAGCGCCCGGCACAGCGGCCGGCCCGGGTCACTGCCCGCGGCTCGGACCCGATTCCAGGCCAGGGCCAGACGCCCGCTGCGCAACCGCAGCAGATGCCCGGGTGAACTGCTGGCGTCGATCTGCGTGGGCTCGATCGTGCGCCAGTAACGCCCGCCATCTTCCGAGAAGGCTTGCCAGAACCGGTCGAGATTGGTACGAATCAACATCAGCAACCGCCCGTCACTCAATTCGGCAAGGGTCGGTTCCGTGGCGCCATCGTGGTGCCCGTGCCCGCCCACATCGATCAGGTTGCTGCGCTTCCAGGTCTTGCCCGCATCCTCCGAAAACAGCGACAACGCCACCCAGTGTCCGGGGTTCGTGACCAGGTGCTCGACACACGCCACCAACCGGCCCGTGCGCGTCTCGATGAACCCAAAAAAGTTGGCGTTGTATCCGTCGAGGACTCGCTGCCGGTCTACCCACGTTTTGCCGCCGTCCTCGCTGCGAACCACCCACAGTTCCAGGCGGCAGTCGTCCTTCGGTTCACCCACCGCATCGTCCCAGCTGAACTTCCAATTCCCCATGTCAAGGTACAACATCACCAACACACCGGCACGCGTCCTGACGACGTAGTGCGCTGCCGGTTCCGTCGGAGGCACCCCCGCGCACACAGGCGTGGCGTCCGTCCACGTGGCGCCTTCGTCGCGGCTGCTGCGCAGCCCCTGCTCATCAATAGTTCCCAGACTCCCGTCGGACAGTTCCACAAACGGCCCGTGTCGGGTGGCGGCCAACGGCTGGCACAGCGGGTGCACCCAGCGCCCGTCGTCCTCCACAGCACCCAGCCCCGCACACACCAACGCATGTGTCAACGTTCGCATCTGAAGTACTCCCTTGACTTGTCCCCGCCTCCCGCACTCCCAATGACATAGCCCACCATGGTTCACCTGGTTAACCACATCAACCACAGGGAATATGCACGCGCTCCGCGCGCTTGTCAAGGCTCGATTGCGCCGGAAGGCAAGGCCCCCCCCCAATGCGGGAGGACAACGCTATTGGCACCCTTTCCCCCTCGTGCGCCGTCACGGCTCCGATCGATTCGCCTTCACGTAGGCCGCGATGTTGGCAACCGTGTCGAGCCAAATGCCGTTTGCGGGGTCCGCACAATAGGCACACAAACGGTCAAGAGCATCAACGCGTGTGCACTGGCTTCCCCGGTCCCCGACCTCGTGCCCGGCCAAGACCACCCAAAACCCCTTGTCCATGGCCCGGTTCAGGATACCCAGAAGCCCGTCAAAATCCAGTCCGTCCATCTCGGTACCACCCACCTTGGCCAGGTCGCAGATGGTCGGGGCATTGAGGTATTCATCGCGAAACCCGCGGCCGGCCAGGAAGTGCTTCGCAACGACCGGCACGTAACTACGCCGTTCGAGGCCGCGCCCGACGAAATCCTGGCCGCACGGATAGGCAAACGTCCGGGGCGCGACGCCGAACAGACTCTCGATCTGACGGCTGGCCTCAACCAGTTCCGATTCCATCTGCTCCAGAGTGTAGTTCTCCAGGACGTTGCGCGCACCCCACACGAAGTTGGCGCTGCACGCATGGCGCAGGCTGTGGTTCGCGATCTCATGGCCCGCCGCGGCCGCCGCACGCCAGCCCGCGAGCCGTTCCTCCAGCCGGGAGAAGGCCACGTAGAACGTGCCCTTCGCGCCATGCCGGTCCAGGACCGGGATCCCAACGTCAACCTGGGAGATGCGGGCATCATCGAACGACAGACTCACCGCCATCCGCTTCCCGGCCGGCCACTGAAACGCGTTCGTCTCGCTCATGAGGTCAACTCCTCTGTGTCTCTCCCCGCACCGAACGGAGTGCCCGGGATTCCGCTGCTCGGGCGTATCTGCGCGCCAACCCGCGAAATGCGCGAAGATAGGCCGCGGTTCAGTAAATGCAACCGTGGCCCGCGACGGCGCAAGCTGCTGCAGACGTCAGCCGCTTTCCTCTTCCGCCTTCCAGCGCTATGGTTTCGGCTGTTTCGGACAACGCCAACTAGTGACCGCGGCCGCAATTTTCGCCCGAGGTCACTAACCCACCCGCTCCATGTCGAGGGAGACCGACCAGCAGCTATGGGGATTACGGCGTCAAGGAGCAGTTGCATCAGGCCACAGACGGCCGCGACGTGGGCTACGTCCCGGTCATTCACACCGAAGCCGATGCCGACCAGATCCAGACGCCCAAGGTCTGGTTTGACCACGAGGCAACCGAGCGCAATTGCCGGACGCTCTGCGAGGTCTCGCCCGACATGCACGAGGAATTCGCGCTGCAGTACGAACGCCAGACCCTCAGCCGCTACGCTGACCGCCTCGCCGACCTGGTCGCCAACCGGAAACTCGCGGTACTCAAGGCACGCGCAGAGGTGTAGCTGCCAGCCAAGCGGACCGCCCCAACCCCCGCAATCGGTCCGTTTGGCCCGTTTGGCCCGTTCCCCCAACCCAGGAGCCACACCCCATGCAATTCACCCACCGCCAATACCTGCAGAAGATCCTCGCCGGCGAGAGAACCGACTGGGTCCCCAACTATGAACTCGGGTGCTGGGGGCAAACGGTCGCGATCGAGAAGGAGCTGTACTCAAGACTGCCGCCGCTACTCGATCAGGGCGGGTACATCCCGCACCTGGACCACACCGCGCAGCCGGACATCCCCTACGCCGACTACATGTACTACATCGAACTGAAGCTGAAGCTCATGGGGCGCTGATGCGCCGTTTCTGCCGGCGCCATTTCTCCGGGATCAACCCCGTTTCCGCCTCAAACACGTGCCGCAGGCGGTACGCACTCGAAAACCCGCACTCGACAGCAACCGCCTTCAACGGCACGCGTGGGTCGCGCAGCAATGTCTTGGCTTGCTCGACGCGCACCCGCCGCATCTCTTCGGCGGGTGAGCGCCCGAGCTTCTCGCGAAACAGTCCCTCGAGCCGGCGCCGTGACACCGCCACGGCCTCGGCCACATCGCGCACCGTCAGACGTTCGGCGAACCGCTCACGGATGATGCGCACCGCCGCACCCAACTCCGGGGTGCGCGCCAGGGCCGTGGCCGTCGACTCGCGCTCGGCAATACCCTCGGGCGGCACCAGCAACGGAGGCGACCCGTCACCGCACGGCTCGCCTCGCAGGCGCCGGTGCAGCATCTCGGCCGCCAGATACCCGCAGCGGCGGTGCGACGCGATCACACTCGACAGCGTCGGCAAGGCCAGCGCACACAGCAGTTCGTCGTTATCGACTCCCAACACCGCCACCGCCTCGGGCACGACGACCCCGACCGCACGACATACCGCCAGCAGTTCCAGCGCCATCCGGTCGTTGAAGGTGAGAATGCCGACCGGCTTGGGGAGTCCCCCGACCCAGCGTCGCAAAACGCCCCAATCCGTGTGGTCCGGATCGATCGGCGGCGGCGGAAAGCAACCTTTCCCAAGTTCGGCAAGGCGTGAGGCAAACACGGCGAGCCGCTCCGGAACGTACGGGTACTTACGCACCACTTCCGTTCCCGTGTAGAACGCGAAGTGCTCGGCGCCGCACCGCCCGAGATACTCCGCCGCCAGCCGCCCGATCGCGGCGTTGTCAATCTCCACACATGGCAGCCCAGGCGCCGCCGTACCCCCGAAGGCGACGGCAGGAACGCGCCAGCGCCGTATGTCCGCCGCCCACTCCGCCGCCGAACCGGACACCAACAGCACGCCGTCAGCTGGCGGCCGTGACCGGCGTGTGGGACGGATATCGGGCAGGAACGGCAGCAGAAGGCCGCCGCTGTCCCGGGCATAGTCACCCACGCCCTGCCCGACACTGCGGCAGTACTGGTGTGCAGGATCCAGCACCAACGCCACGCGGAACACCCGCTGCACCATCGCAACCCCCGTACGGCATCAGTCGCCCGTGGACAGATACACGGGCCCGTTCTTGAGGTTCAGCCAGTAGGCATCGCCAGCCCATAGCCACTCCCCTGGCCAGACGGCAACGTAGACGTGCTGTGTCGCGTCCCAGCGCCATGCCGGACAGAGGAACTCCGCAGCGTACGGCAAGAGCGTGTCACGAACCGGGGAGATCAGGTTCCAGCCCGTATGGAGCAGTACCCGACCGTCCGCCGGCAAACCTCGCACGGGCCGTGAGTCGGCTGGCGCCGGCGCGTAGACCCAGTAGCCGCGCTCCGCGCCCAGCGTCTCCGTGCCCGACGCCACGCGTTCGCGGTCTCCATCCAAAACCCACACCGGCCCCAACTTTATCGAACCACCCTGACCATCGCTGAGCACTGCCGCGATGCTGCTCAGGCTCATCAACGGGGTACCCGTGAGGTTCCAGCCCGCGGCGAGATTCAGTTTCGTCTCTTCCGGCACCGCGTATGCCACCTCGAACACCGAGTCTGCGGTCACAGTCACAGAGGACGTTGTCGCCATGTCAACAGGAGCGCCGACCGGCTGCTCATCCTCGAGCCGCTGCAGGTACATCGCCCTGCCAGGCTGGACGGTCTGCAAGGTCCAGCCCAGCTCGCACGTGCCCCGTCCGCCCACCGGCACCGCGACGACCAGCCGCCAACGCGTCATGGCGTCGGCACTCGAACGGAAGTCGGAGGTCAGGCACCGGTCTCCCGGCCCCGTGGCCGCCGCATTCACGAAGCAGGCGTAACCCATGGCTCCGGCCGTCGGTTCCGGCACCACGACATCGAGCCCCTCATCGACCTCGTCCGTGGCCGCAGTACGGTTCCCAAAATACAGTTCCGACACGGCGGAATTGCTGACCGTGAACGTAAAGAGCACCTCCTCGACGTACACCCACGCCGTGGCCACCGCTGCGCTGGCCACGCCCGGCGTGCCGACGTCCGTGGCCGTCTCCACCACGCGCACGTACCGGCCCGCGTCGTCCGCGACCAGGTTGTACGTGCTCTCGGTTGCCCCCGGAATATCCAGCGCGTCAGAACCTTGGTCGTCAGTGGCACGCCGCCACTGGTACGTCAATCCAGGCGCCGCGTTCCCGTCCTTCGCGTCGTACCACACACCCGGCACCGCGTTCAATGCGCCGTACAACCGGTGCGCGCCCGTCACCCCAGGGGCCTGCGTGTTGACCGGCGGGTCGTTCTGCGCCCTCACCGTCACATTCACCGTGAGCGAGTCCGTGGCACCCAGCGCGTCCGATACCTGCACCACAAAGCTGTCGCTCCCGCTCCAATCGGCCGCCGGTGTGTAACCGACAGACTTGCTCGCACCCGTGCCCACAGCCGTGGTTGCGCCATGCGCGGCCGGAACCGTGACGCTCCACGTCAGCGTGTCCCCGACGTCCGGATCGACCACGTGCAACACCACGCTGAACGCGGTCGGGCTCGAGTCCTCATCCATCGTCACCGCCTGCGGGTCGGACTCTGCCAAGACCGGCGGGTCCGGACGCGGGTTCACCGTCACGTTGACCGTGATCGTGTCTGTGCCGCCCAACCCATCCGACACCTGCACCACGAAACTATCGATGCCGTTCCAGTTTGCGTCCGGCGTGTAGATGAACGTCGTCGGTTCGGCGCCCTCGCCCTCAACCGTCGCCGTGCCGTGTCCCGGCCCGCTCAACCGCGACCAGGTCAGCGTGTCGTCGTCCGTGTCGGTCGCCGACACCGTCGGCACACTCCATGCGGTCGGACTGCCATCCTCGTCCATGATCCGCGACACACTGCCCTGCCCGATCACCGGCGCAACGTTCCCGATCAGTGTCCAACCCGAGGTAGCCGACGCGCTCTGCGACAACGGCAACCCCTCGCCATCGTCCGAGGCCGTCACCCGCACGCCGACGAACTTGCCCACATCCGCGGCCTGAGCTGCATAGCTTGCGGCCGTAGCATCGGCAATATCGGCGGCGTTTGCGCCGCCTGCGGAGTCCGCACGCCGCCACTGGTAGGCGTAAGCAAGCGCGCCCGGCGCCCGGTCTGCATTGTCGTTCCACGTTCCCGTTGTAGCCGTCAACAGATGCGTCCCACTCCACGTGGGCACGGCCGTGTTGGTGGGCGGATCGTTCCGCGGACGGACCGTCACCCTCACCGTGATCGTATCGGTGCCGCCCAGGCCATCGGACACTTGCGCCACAAACGCGTCATCCCCGTTCCAGTCCGCGTCCGGCGTGTAGCCGAACGTCGCGGGCGATGCACCCGTGCCACCCACCGTCGCGGTGCCGTGCCCGGCCGGAGAAGCGACCGACCAAGCCAGTGTGTCACTGTCTGAATCGGTTGCCAAAACGGTCGGTGCGCTCCAGGCCGTCGGAGCACTATCCTCGTCCATCGTTACCCCGACGTCATCCCCTTGGGAAATCACCGGCACGGCGTTCGCCACCAGCGTCCAGACGGTCGCCAATGACGTGCTCTGCGATGCCGGTTCGCCCACACCGTCGTCCGTCGCCGTCACCGCCACGCACACGTACGTGCCGTTGTCCGTGCCGGTCAGCGTGTAGGTCGAAGCCGTCGCACCGTCGATGTCCGCCGCGTTCGCGCCGCCCGCGGAATCCGCACGCCGCCACTGGTACGCACAGGTCAACGTCGAGGTCCCGCTCACCGACGTGTCCGTGGTGTCGTTCCACGTTCCCGGCGCCGCCGTCAGCACCTGACCAAAGTGATGCGTCCCGCTCACGCTCGGCGCAACGGAGTTGGCCGGTGCGTCATTGCGTGCGTTCACCACCACGTTCACGGTGATCGTATCCGTACCGCCCTGGCCGTCATCGACTTGGACGGCGAAACTGTCGCTCCCGTTCCAGTTCGCGGACGGCGTGTACGCGATCGCCTTGCTCGCACCGGTCCCGTCAGTCATGGCCGTACCGTGTCCCGCCGGGGTCCCCACGCTCCACGTCCGCGTGTCGTTCTCCGCGTCGGTGGCGTTCAGCGTCAGGCCGAACGTGGTCGGGACCGAGTCCTCGTCCATCTCGACATTCACACTGCCACCTTCCGTGATGATCGGATTCGAGTTGGCCGTCGTGAAATTCCACGCTGTGGTCGTCGCTATCCCGGCATACTTGTTCCCCGCCAGGTCCACCAGCGCGGTCGCGGATATCTGGACGTAGAATTCGGTGTGCCCGGCCAGGAGGGCAGCCGGCACCACGACCACGCTGGCGCCCGCCACAGTGACCGCCGCGTCCGTCACGTCGATGGATTCAACCCATCCATCGCCGGACGACCGCCGGATCGATATGGTTCCTACGCCTTTCGCCATGTTCTCCGAGAACACCAACTCGAGCTCGGCATCCAGTGCCACCTGCGTGGCCCCATCCGCAGGCTCCATGTCCAGCACCACTGGCGCGGTGCGATCCAACGCGTAGGACTGTCCAGCGCCGTAGTCCGCGACGATGTCGTTGCCCGCAACGTCCGTAATGGCAGCCGTGCCGCCGAGCACGTCCAGCCGCAGCGTCCCATCGCCAGTGCCCGTGAGGGCCGTGACGTCGTAGTTCGACGCGTCAACCTGGACTGCGTCCGCGACCGACTCGTCCGAGAGCGTGCCGGACTCATCAACGAGCGTGAAGTCTGCCGCCGCGACCGTGCCCGGTTCCACGGCTTCGCTGAACGTCACGCACCAGGTCACGCTATCCGCGTTGGTCGGGCTCGATGCCGGATCCAGCCGAACCACGCTGCTCACGGTCGGGGCGGTCCGGTCCAGCACGTACGTTTCGCCATCGGCGGTGTAGTCCGACGTCAGGTCGTTGCCAATGGTGTCGTTGATGGACGCCGTGGCGCCCAGCACGTCGAGCCGCAGCGTCCCGTCCCCGGTCCCGGTGCTCGCCGTGACGTCGTAGGTCGATGCGTCAACCTGAACCAGCCCCGTGATCGACTCGGCACTGATCGTGCCGCCGACATCCACAAGGGTGAAATCGCCCGCCTCAACCGTGCCGGCGTCCACCGCCTCGCTGAACGTGATACGCCAGGTGACCTCGGCAGTGTTGGTCGGACTCGATGCCGGCCCGCGGCGGTTGACACTGAGAACCGTCGGCGGCGCGCGGTCAATGGCGAACGTCTCATCACCCGCATGATCCGCCGTGATGTCGTTGCCTGCAATGTCGGTCACGGCGGCACTGGCGCCGCTCACGTCCAGTCGCAACGTCCCCTCGCCTGAACCGGGCGCCGCCGTCACGTCAAACGTCAGATCATCCACCTGGCTGACACCCGTGAGCGACTCGCCGGTAAGCGACTCGGACACGTCCACCAGCGTGAAATCGCCAGCCTGGACCGTACTGAGGTTCACCGCTTCGCTGAACACCACACGCCACGTAACACTGTCAGCGTTGGTCGGATTCGAGAGGGGCGTCTGGCGCGTCACGCTCGCAACCGTGGCCGGCGTTTTGTCGATGACGTACGTCGCGCCGCCGGTGTAATCCGCGGTAATATCGTTTCCTGCTACGTCCGTAACCGCGGCGGTGGCGCCCAACACATCCAACCGCAACGTGCCGTCGCCTGTCCCCGTACCCGCAGTGACGTCATAGGTCAACGCGTTGACCGGCGTGACCCCCGTGATGGACTCGCCGCTGAGCGTGGAGGACACATCCACGAGCGTGAAGTCACCCGCCTCGACCGTGCCGCTGTCCATCGCTTCGCTGAACGTGACACGCCACGTAACGGTAGCCGCGTTGGTCGGAGTCGACGTGGGCGTCTGACGGACAATGCTGACGACCGTCGGAGCGGTGCGGTCGACGGCGTATGTCTCGCCGGCGGTGTAATCCGCGACAATGTCGTTTCCGAGCGGGTCGGTGATCGTTGCGGTCTCGCCCAGGACATCCAGCCGCAACGTTCCCTCACCGGTGCCGCAATTGGCGGTCACCACTACGGTTGTCGCATTCACGAAACCAACACTTGCAGGAGACTCGCCGGTGAGCAAGTTCCCCACGTCCACCAGGGCAAAGTCACTCGTCTGCACAGTCCCGCCATCCACCGCCTCATTGAACGTGACGCGCCACGTGACACTGGCCGCGTTGGTCGAATTGGATGGGGGCGAATGGCGCGCCACGCTGACGACGGTCGGACCTGCGGTGTCGTAGGTTCGGCTCAGTTGCGTGGCGGCGGTGTTCGCATTGCCGGCCCCGTCCTGGGCCACACCGCCGGCCACGTCGGCCGTTACGGCGCCTTGCCCTGTTGGCGTGATGTTCGCCGTGTACTCGCTCGGCCCCCCGGCAAAGTCCCCGGCTGCGCCGTTTCCGACCGTGATGTCGCCCACTACGAACCCGCTCACCGCTTCACTGAACGTGACGGTCACCGGGATCGGAGACACGTTCGTCGGGTTTGCAGTGGCCGAGGTGATCGTGACCGTCGGCGCCGTCGTGTCGATCACCAACGCCTTGTTCGCGCCCAGCGACCCGACCGCGCCCGGGGACGCCAGCGTCAGCTCAGCATTGTTCCCGGCCGCGTCCTTGATCGTGCCGCCGTTCAACGCCAGCGCCGACGTTGCCGTGTAGTCCAGGTCAACGCTGTTGTGCCCTGCCAGCACCGTGTACTGGAACGTCAGCGTCGTGGTGCCGCTGCCGCCCGAACAGTCCAACGCAGAGCCCGCACCGCCGGTCGCCAGCGCCAACCGTGGCGTGCCGCCCACCGTCACCGCCTCGGTGAACGTCACCGTCACATCCATCACCGCGCCCGCCTTGTACGAACCGTCGGGCCTGGGCGAGGTCACGTTGGTCACCGTCGGCGCGGTCTTGTCGATGGCATACGTCTGGCCGCTGGTGTAGTCTGCCGTGATGTCGTTACCCGCCACATCCGTGATGGCCGCGGTCGCACCGAGCACGTCCAGTCGCAGCGTGCCATTCCCTGCCCCGGTACTGGCCGTCACGTCAAAGGTCGTCCCGTTCACCTCTGCCACGCCGGTGATCGACTCGCCGGTGAGTGAACTCGACACATCCACGAGTGTGAAGTCGCCGGTCGCCACCGTGCCGCTGGCCATGTCTTCGCTGAACGTGACGCGCCAGGTGATGCTGCTGGCGTTAGTGAGAATCGAGCCCGGCGTCTGACGGTTGACGCTGGACACGGTCGGCACGGTCCCGATGCCGCCGGCCGTGTGTGTCGCGCTGTTCACGGCGCCAATCCCATTGCCCACCACGTCCTTGACGTCGCTGGTCACCGTGATGGTCACGTCGCCGGCGTTGACCATCTCGCCCGCATCCCACGTCAGCGTGTAGGTGTTGCCGCCTTTCAGCACAACACTGTCCGGGTTCGCGGTAAGCGAACCGCTGCCGGCGCCCGAAATGGTGTAGTAGCCGGCCGTTGACACGCCGGCACCCATTGCTTTGCTGAACGTCACGTCCACGGTCCGGCCCGTCTGCACGACAACCGACGACACGCCCGGTGAAATGTCGTCGTTCAGGATCGTGGCCGTGTGCACCGTGGTGGCGCCCTGCAGCGCGTTGGTGGGGCTGCCCATGGTTACGATCACCGTCTCGTCGTCCTCGCTCATGGCGTCGTCATTCACCGTGATCGTGATGTCCGCACTCAGGTTCCCGGCCGTGATGGTGATCGGGCTCGCGGTGATCGTGTAGTCCGCGCCACCGCCCTCCGTCGCCGTACCGCCGAGCGTGAACGGCACGGTCACATCCATTGTCGAACGCGCCGCCAACTGCGCGGTGACTGTCAGGGTCCCGACGCTCTCCAGGGCACTCTGGCTGGCAGACGTGAAGCTGACGCTGTTCACCGTGGTCACCCCCGGCGGGCCGTACTTCTGCCAGGCACTGTTCGCATACGCCCGTACCTGGTACGCGTACTGGCCGCGACTCTTGCCGGTGATGGCCTTTGACGTCCCCACCACGTTGTTATCGACCGTTGTCCAGCCGCCGTACCCGGCAATCTCCGTGTTGCTGATCTGGAAATCGTCAATAGCCACGCCGTACGACGGCCACGACGTCGAGCCCGAAGCGCGCTCCGCGTTGTAGACGAACCGCACAATGCAGGTGCTGTCCAACCCCGCTGCCGCCACGAGTGCCGCGTTGTTGATCGTGATCTGCGACCAGGTGGCGTTGCCATTGTACGTGCCGAGCGTGGACCACGTCAGTCCGCTATCGGTGGAAATTTGCAGCTTCAGGTAGCCCACCGTTGCGCCTATCCGGGACTGACGGTAGAATGAGATAGCCGTCGCGTCAGTTACCTTGAACGGAGTCTTCTGCACGAGTTGCTGAACGTTTGAGTACCATCGACCGGTACTGTTGTCGTAGACTTGGAACACATACGAGTAGCTCCCGGCCTGAAAACCACCGTTCGAGCGATGCGCATCGCCCAGGATGTACCAGTTCGCGTACATGTCGTCTTCAACCTCGGCACCGTCGGAAAGGCTGGTCAGCGTGGTCGAGGAACCCTCCTGAATCTCGTACTTGGTCGCGTTCGTGCATGCCGGCCAAGTCACGGTGAAATCACCGCTGCCGACCACCTGGTCCACCAGCGTCGGGCACAGGGTCTGAGCGTCGTAGGTCATAGTGGCGCCAGACGCAGAGAAGTTCGAGAAATTGTTGTAGGTGTGGTACGAGGTGTTGTTCGCACGACTGTAGTACCCGGCCTGGTAAAGCATGCTGTTCGAGGTCGCATTGCCAGTCCCGTCGCGGAATCCCCCAGCCAGCCCGTTGGTGCTACGCCAGGAGTCACCGGGTTCGATGTCCGACGCAAACGATGTCCCCAGCGAATCGTCGCCGTCCGCCTCTTCGAGCTTCACGAGCGGGTGGTCCCACGAGCCAAGGTCGTTGTTGGCGCTCTGGCTGTCGACATGCCAGATTAGGATGCCCGGCGAACCGGCCGACGCGATGTCCGCGTCGAACCCGGTCGCCTGCCGGTTCTCGATCAGGAAATACTCGCCATTCGACATGCCGTCGCGAAGCATATGCACGGCAGCGTTGTCTTCCACGAGGGCGAGACTGACTGAGTCGAGAGAGTGGACTTCGGTGGGCTTGACGAATCCGAGCGAGTACTTGCACCACGCGCTCATGTGCACCGGCCGCTCGGCCGTGGGAAAGCCGCCCGAGTAGGTTGCACCCCAGCTCCCCCCGGCCATGATGCACCAATTGCCCGCGCCGTTGAAGGTGCTGCTGTAGTCATACAGGTCCGGCAGTCCGAAGAAATGCCCCATCTCGTGACAGATCACGCCGATCCGCGTAATCCCAGTCGTACTGGAAAAACGCATGGCCGGCGCTGTGTGGTATCTGGCCGTCCTGACACTGTCCTTCGTCTGCTCCGACACCGAGCCCTGGTGCGACCAGATGCAGTTCACCGAGTTGCTCCCCCACGACTCGTCCAGCCCGGAATGGACAATCGTCAGAACATCCACCCAGCCGTCGCCGTCGCTGTCTCCCTGGGAAAAGTCAAGCCCTGCCGCGTCGGCAGCGCTGATGGCATCGAGAACCATCTGGTCGAGGTCCACATCGTTCCCCCACGCGTCATTGGCGCCGTAGTCCGCCTCGTTGCCCGGTAAGTGTACCCAATCAGTGACAATGCTCTGAATGGTGAGTTTCCCGTACGACACCTCGTTGTAGTAGTCCTTGACCGACCCCGCCGCCCCGTCGTCACTGTAACCGACGTCGTTGAACAGACTGTCGTACTCGCTGGGAGACCGGCCCTTGGTCGCCAACGCGGTGCCTCCAACCCCATCCCAATGATTGTTGAAACAAGCCAGAATGACGATGTTGCGGACTCCCCCCCCTTCCGCCGGGATGCGGGCAGGGGACTGCGTCGGCCCGTCGGCGGGAGCGCTCTGCGAGTCCGGTGCAATCGGGCCGGGCGCAGGCAACCGCGCCGCTGCCGGCACGGCCGCCTGCTTCACCCTTGCCTGGCGCAGCAGGTGCCGCGCGGGCAGGTCGTGCTTGTTCAACCCCAGCGACCGCGGATTGACCTTGCCGACTCTGGCCTCGAGCTTGTCGAACCCGGCCCGGTCGGCGCGCGGCACCGCATGCTTCCACCAGTTGTCGGCTTGATCCTTTTCCACGACATAGCCGTCGTCCGTCTCATGCCAGTGAAAGAACTCGTCCCCTTGCTGGCGCACGACGATCTGCGTGCCGTCCGGCTGCGTGACCGTCCGGCAATGCCCGTCCGCCGGCACGCTCCAGGCGCGCGGCACAAAAACGGACAGGAAGGCTGCGACAAGAGGAACGGTCAGACCAGGCCGAAAAACCCACCATGCTGGCCAACGCGCGGGATGGGACATCGACACACTCCGTCTGGCTGTAGACATGCAAGCACTCCGCCTTGCCGATGCGCCGAGGCCGAAAGCACCCGACAAGTTACGCGGCCTGCAGTTTACACGCAGCCGGTGTTCATATCAAGGACGGGCGCGAAAGAGCGACGCTTTGCGCCCGCGCGGGGCGTACTGAAGTGGCGCCCAAACCAGTAGGAGGCAGGGGTAAGACGGAAGGCGATGCCATGAGCCGCATCACCGGCCGGCGGATCGGCGCCGACCGTGGGACTACTTCGTGACCTTAAAGTTCTTCTCGGTGGTGACGAACCCGAGGTTCTGCGCCTCGACGTGCCCGTCGCAGAAGCCGATGTTCGCCTGCGAGATGTGCCGGATGTAGACGCAGTAGTTGCTGTCGGGCGGCGGCAGCCCCGGGGCCGTCCAGTTGATCACGTACGCCATCTGCTGGCTGGCCGCGCCGGTCGTGGTGATCCAGTGCGTGCCGCTGTCACCGTTCAGGATCGTCTCGGACGGCTTCGTGATCTTGGCCATCGGGCAACCGCCGAACTGGTAGCACCCGGGCTGCGAGTTCGGACTGGGGTGCCCGGGCCAATTGACGGTCAGGTACTGGTAGTTCACTCCGTAGCTGAGAAACTCGGTCATGTCCGTGGCGCTCGGACATTTGTAGACCTCGCGGTTGTTCACGTACGAGGTGATCCGGGCCGCCCAGTATGCCCAAGGCTCACCCCAGATATACGACGGACACATGCGCTCTTCGTAATCGTCCGTGTACAGCAGCATGCCCAGGGCGAGCTGCTTGATCTGACTGGAGCAGGTCGCCTGACGCCCCTTCTCCTTGGCCTGGTTCAGCGCCGGCAGCAGCAACGACGCCAAGATCGCGATGATCGCAATCACCACCAGCAACTCGATCAACGTGAATGCACGCTTCGGTTCGGTCTGCATGGCACTGCCTCCATCCGCCGTCACACCGGCAATCCGTTTCGCCCCGCCCTGACAATATTCCAACTCTATGGTTGGGATTATACCGTACAGTAACCCGCGCAGAGGCGAAACGCAACCGGTCAGGCCCTGGGTTCAGGTGGGACCGGTGTCGGGGGGGCGGGGGTCGGGGGGAACAACACTTGCGCTCCCTCCTCCCTGCTCCCTCCTCCCTGCTCCCTGCTCCCTGCTCCCTGCTCCGCGCTCCGTGCTCCGTGCTCCGTGCTACCCCATCCGCAGACGCTTGCGGATGAACCATTCCGCGCCGAACAGCAGCACGACCACCCCCCAGAGCCAGGCGCGATCCCACCGCGGCACCGCCGTGTAGCGCGTCTTCTCCTCCTGCTCCCGTGCCGTAACCCGCAACAGCGCATCCAAGTCGCCCTGACCCTGAATGACCTTGCCTCCGGTCGTCCGCGCCAGTTGCGCCAGCAACTCGGGGTCCGGGTTCATATCGGCGAACTCCTTCGCGCCTTGCGGAATATGGATCAGAATACGATCCTCGCCCAGCGACTTGCCCTGCGCATCCGCCGCGACGAAGACCACCGCGATCTCCTTGCGCGTCAACTCGGAGGGCAGCTTGAGTTCGCCGCAGAACTCGCCCTTGTCACGGTCAAACCGCAACGGCACGCTGGGCGTGTTGAGTTCGTCGAACTGCGCCGTGACCTGGCACGCCTCCATCGTCTCCTGCGCCGCGGGGTTGAGGATTCGCGCCCGGACCTTGACGGCTTCCCCCGCGTGGTACGTCACCGCCTCGGTATTGCCCAGCACTTCAGTGCGCCGATGCGCCGCGCTGTTCTGCGTCAGCCACCGCACCGCGTTGATCCAGAACTTGCGGTAGTACCGGTTGTCGTGGTCCCCCTCGCCCCAGCGCGTCTGGTAGTAGTCGCCCCAACCGCCCGCGGCATCGGACGTGAACGCCAGGGTTCGGCCCCGGCCGTACGCCTGCACACTGATGATCGGCATGTCCCGCTTCGGGTGCAGTGCCAGCACGACCGCGCCCGGCTTCGCACGGTTAACCAGGTTGGTGCCCTTGAACGGCGGATGCGCGTCCAGAATCCGCGCGTTCTTGTCCGTGTCCGTGTCGATCTGCCAGATGGCGTGGTTCCGCACCGCCTCCGGAATCTGCGGCGTGAACTCCTCCGTGACGTAACCCTCGCTCTGCGTCTTCATGTCCATGGGGATCATCTGCTCCCAGCTCGTGCGGTCCCAGCCGCCGGCGCCAAACGCCGTGTAGCCGCCGATCATGCAGAATCCGCCGCCGCGGTCCGAGACCAGTTCCGCGGTCCACTGGAGTTGGTCGGCCGAGAACAGCGAACGATTGATGTCGCTGCAGATGACCAGGTCGTACTGGAACAGCTCGTCCCGCGACACGGGGTAACCCCGCGTCGGATCCTGAACCCGGAAGAGTTTTCCACCGCTGACCACCTGCTGATCCACGGTCAGCACCTCCACCTCGATGTTGCCCGTTTCCAGCAGCGCCGCGGGAATGTACTCGTACTCCATCTTGCCCCACACCACGTCCTTGTGGTTCGAGCCTTCCATGTAGAGCACGCGGATTTTCGGGTCCACCACCTCGACCTTGAACTCGAACGTGTTGTCGGCCAGCGTCGTCTCGTTCGCGACCGGGCTCAGGGACAGCACGTACTCGTCGGTCCGGTTGCCGAGTTCAAGAATCAACTCCTGCTCGGCAAGCCCCTCAACGGCCTCGAACCGCACCTCGCCCAAGGCCCGCCCCGACTTGCTCTTCAGCGTCAGCGCCAGGTTCGCGCCGGCGGCATTCTGCACCCGGATCAGCACCCGCAGGGGCACACGGCTGCCGGGCGGCGCATGCCGTTCGACCAGACAGTTCTGTATGGACACATTCACGATCCGTTGCCCCGCGCCGGCCGCGTACGTCGAGACCAGCACGCCGCGCTGCCGCGCCAGACGGATGGCGTCGCCCAGTTGCTCGCGGTCGTGAATGCGGCCGTCACTGAAGACCACGAGATGGGCCACGCCCACCGCGTCCGTGGCCTGGAGCAGGCTCACCATGGCCTGGCCTAGGTTGGTCGCGGTGCCGGCAGGCACGACCGGCAGGGCGTCGGTGTGGACAGCCGGCAGACTCAACGCCGAGTCGAACTGGTACAGACCCATGCGCGGATCGTTCCCGGCGTTCCCGGCCACTGCCTGAATGAGCTTGCGGACCTCGCCCAACCGCGCCTGGGGCGTGCCAATGCCCATGCTCGCCGAACTGTCGACCAGCAACAGGGTGTGATCCCGCACGTGTTTCGGCGTCATTCTCTCGACATGCACCGGCTCGCTGAGGATCCACAGCAGGATCGCCAGACCAGCGCCGCGCAGCAGCAACAGCAGGAGGCGCATTCGCCAGTCGCGAACCTGGCTGCTGCGCAACACCAGGAACGCGAGCAGCAACACGCATGCCCCGACCAGCGTGGCGTAGAGAAACGTGTGTGAGCCAAAACTGAATGGCATCAGTCGTCCGTTCGGCACGGGATTTGTCGGCCACCATGTCCCCCCAATCTACCATGACACGGCAGGCAGTCCAACCGTGCGCCCGCCACGGCGGCGAACGTCGGGATCCAGCCGCGGTACTGCGTCGGCTGCGGAGCGGCAGTGGCGCGGGACCTCCGGGACCGCGGCAGAGTGCTCGGGTCCGTCCCGGACCCAGGCTCTCGGCCAGGGACCGGCCCGAGCACCCCGCCTCAGCGCGAAACGCGCCGAGCCACTGTGCGCCAGAGCCGCCGGTGCGCTACATTGCCTCTGCGTTCGCCGGCATCGGACGACTTTGCCATGCGGAAACTGACTCTTGACCGCTACTCGGTTCTCGGCCTTGCCCTCGTCGTGGCCGCGGGTGCGGTTGCGCACTGGGGGCCGGGCTGGACCCGCTCCCGGACGACCTCCGCACGCTGCTGCCGCAACTCCCCGAGTTCCGCGACAACGTCGGCACGCTGATCCGCCTCGCCCGCGAGTGTGGCGTTACCTCCGTGTTCTGCACCCAGCCGATTCAGACCATACCCGACGAAGTCGGCCGGCACGCGCCCGGCGTGAACCACCAGCGGAACGTCGAGTTCGACGGCCGTCTCGTAGATCGGGAACATCCGCTTGTCGTCCGGGTAGCACCGACACTTCGACGGGAACAGCTTGAAGCCGCACATGTGGTTCTTCCGCACGTGGTCGCGCATGTGCCTCCGGACGGAGCGGTCGGCCACGTTGACGTCCGCCGTCGACTGGCACTGGGATACACGGCCCGGGCTGACTGACTTCGACCTCCTCGCGATCCTCGACGGCGACCGGCGCAGCATGGGTGTCCCCCCGACCGCCTACCGCCAAGGCCGCATGCAGGAACCAACCGTGCGGGACCGGCGAACCCGGCATCGGGCGTCCAACGCGTCTTGACAGCCACGGTGCAGCACAGTACAATCATCGCCAGCAGGGCCCGCGGAAACGGCCGAGTCCATGGCGAGCGTCGCATGCCGAATAGCCGCCAGGGCTTCGGAACTCCCGGTGTTGGCCACGGACCGTGTCGTTGTAGATCACAGCGCCCACTTGACGGATGATATCAATAGTAGTATCATAACTATGCCGAGAGTTGATGAAATCCTGGAGCGGATGCGTCGGAAACCGCAAGGAACCCGGTTCGAGGAACTGTGCCGCGTCTGCGATCGGTTCTTCGGACTCGCGCGTCAATGCAGTTCAAGCCATCGGGTGTACAAAACCCCGTGGCAGGGAGATCCGCGAGTCAACATCCAGAACGCCAAAGGGATGGCCAAGGCCTACCAGGTTCGCCAAGTCCTCAGGGCCATCGACCGCTTGAGAAACGAGACCGACCGTGAACAATGACCACTACACGTACCGGGTGACTTGGTCCGAAGAAGACGGGGAGCACGTCGGTCTGTGCGCGGAGTTCCCCAGTCTGAGTTGGCTTGCACCGACGCCCGAAGGCGCGCTCAGGGGCGTCCGGCGACTGGTTGCCGAGGTCATCTCTGACATGGAAGCGAATGCCGAGGCCGTTCCGCAACCCCTCGCCTCCCGTTCGTTCAGCGGCAAGTTCGTGGTCCGTGTTCTCCCTGAGGTCCACCGCGACCTGGCACTGAAGGCAGCGGAAGCGGGGGTCAGCCTCAACCGCCTGGCAAGCCTGAAGCTGGCGCGGTGAGGAACGTCCCGGATACCGGGAGCACCACCATCCCCTCTCACTCCCGGATGTCGTCGGACAAGGCTTTGAAGTAGCTGTCCACGAGCCGCGTGTACTTGTCGGGCACGCGTTCGTCGCGGTTCAGGAGCATTTCGCGCTGCACGATCTCGTCGATCATGGTCTGCAGGCGCTGCACGGCCGGCGTGAGTGTTTTGGTGCTCACCTCTTTCGGGATCACCTTGCCGGCGGCGGACTTGCCGCGCTGGTTCTGGGGCCCCACCTGTTCCATGAGCCGGTTACCGAGCTGTGCAAGTTCGGCATCGTTCAGGTCCTTGAGTTCCTCCGCCAGGTCCTGCAACCGCGCGGTCGTTTCTTTCTGGGCGCCCTGCCCCGACGCCGGCGCGGCCGCCGCCTTGCTGGCCGGGCTCTTCACGGCGGCCTGCTGTTGCCCGCTGTCGAGCTGCTGCTTGAGCTGGCGCGCTTCCGCTTCGGCCGCGGCCAGCCGCTCGACCTGGCCCTGCACCAGACGCTGCTTCGCCTTGTCGAGCGCCGTGGCCAAACGCTCAAACCGCTCGGCGGCGCTCTTCTGCGCCAGGACCGCCTGCTCAGTCTGGCCCTCGCCGCGCAGGGACTGCGAACTGCGCACGTCCGCCGGGAGCTGCTCCAGGCCCGTCTCCGCCCGAGCCTTGGCCAGATGGTTCTGAAGCGCCTCAAGTCCTTTGTCGCTCCGGGACTGCAGCCGGTCCAGCCAGTCGGCGATCGTTTCCGCGCCCTGCGCGGCCCGTTCCATCGATGGCGGACTCCGCACCTCCGACGGCGTGCCCGACGGTGACGGTTTGCTCCCCTTCTGACCTGACGGTTCCCCCGCCGGCACCGGACTTGGGGCACTCCCGGACGCCATCTCCTCACCCTTGCCCTGCGGCTGCAGTTCCGATGCCGCACGCTCCGCTTGGGCCCGCGCCTGCTCCAGCACTGCAACGGGGCTGCTTTCCGCCAGGCCGCGCAGGTGCTCCGCCACCTGCGCGAGCTTCTGCTCGGCGGCATCGAGTGCACCGCTCGCCTCGGGCATCCGTTGCGCCGCCAGGTCCGACGCCGCGTCCTGCATCGCCTTAGCCGCGTCCTGCATCCGGCTGCGCGCCAGCGGCGTCGCCGCCGCAGCCGCATCCACACCCTTCTGCAACTCGGCCGCGTCGGACACCGCCTGTTCCTGGCGCGGGGTCAGGGCTTGGGCTGCGGCACGCTCCGCCGCCGCCTCTGGCAGGCGCGAGTCGCTGGTCTTGTCGGTCTTGGCGAGACTGTCGGGATCTTCGGGATCTTCGAGATTTTGGGAAAGCGACGGGGCTGCGGCGGGGGGCGCTTGTGGCGTTGCCGCCGGAGCGTCCTGCCCGCGCCTTGGCGGCTGCGGGCTTGCCGCTGCTACCTCGCTGCCAATCTGCTGTTCCTCCTGTGCCAGGCGCGCCGCCTCCTTGGCCAACGCGTCCAGGTCCTCCTGGCGCGCCGCGGACTTGGCGTTCTTCGCCTCGGCCTGCGCGCTCTGTTGCTGCTCTTGTTGCTGCTGTTGCTGCGCCGCTGCATTCACCTGCCGTTGCAGTTCGCGTTGCGCCTCGAGCGTGGATGCCAACGCCGCCTCCTCGTTCTTCAGCGCCGGCGTAACTTTCTGGCTCTGCAAATCTTCTGATGCCGACTGCATCTGCTCCGCGGCCCGTGTCAACGCCGTCTTGGCTTCGGCTGCCGCCAACTCCGGCAGGTCCTCGCGCACGTCCTCCACTCTTTTCGACAACTCCGCCTCACGCTGTGCTTCGGCCTTTGTCGCGGCCGGGTCGCGCGCCTTCTCCGCCTGCATCCGGAACGCCGTTGACACCGCGCGGCGCTGTTCCTTAATAACCTCGTCGAGTTTCCGCAGGTTCTCCAACTGTTTCCGGACCATCTCTTCGTCCACCTTCACCTCACCGGTCGGGGCCGACCGCGCCGGAGGTTTTGAACTGCGGATGAAAATGTTGCGGAACTCGCTCACCCCACGCCGCGCCGTGTCCGGCCCACGATCGCGAGCATACGCGTAGACCTGGTTGACCGTGGTCTCGCTGACCGGGTACCCTTCCAGCCGCAACGTGACCGTCTGCTCCGCTGAGAACGTCAGTTCGCCATCAAACCGGCGGTCGCCAAGCTGAAACTCCGTGCCGTCCACGCGCAGCACGACCCCGATCTGCGCCAGGCCGAAATCGTCGCGCGCCCGGACCCGCACCAGGACGACACCGTTGCGGGTCGTCTCAACGTCCTCCGGCGGCTCGATGATCTCGACGCGCGGCACTCTGTCCTCCAGGCCGCGGACGGTGTAGGCGAGCTTGCCGAGGAGCAGCCCGTCCGCGTCCGCGCCGTCAAGGTAGAACTCACGGTCACCGGATACGACCCTCCAGGTGGCCAGCGCCGCGGCACCCGACAGTTCGACCGGAATGTTGTCGTCGCCCAGGCGCAACCGCCCGCGCCGCAGCGCGTGGTTCAGTTCGAAGCGGAATTCCACCGTACTGCCCTCGACCGCCACCACATCGCGGTTCTCGGTCACCTGCGCCGCAATCCCGGTGTAGGCGGGATAGTTGACGCGCGCCTGGACAAGCCGCACGACAGGCGGGTCGACAAACCGCACCGTCTTGATCCGGCTCCGGCCATCTCCCGCTGTGACGAAGAACTCGAACGAGTTCTCGCGGCCGGTGATCGCGCCGCTGAAGTGTGTCGCGTCGGAGCCCGTCATCTCCGCAGTCTCCCACGTGCCGCTCCCCTGCTCGCGCAGGTGCAAGGTGGCCTTACGGACCGACCGTCCGGTCAGAGTCGCGTCGACTCCGACCGTGTCGCCGCGCTCGAATTGCGTCACGTCCGACGTGGCGGTCACGCACGTAAAATACAGTTGGGCGGCCGGCAGCAGGACGCGGCGCGCCGCGAGGCGGAAGTCCGCCCACAGGATCACGGCACAGAGGACTGCCAACACCAAGGGGATACAGGCCATTCCGAGCCGGCGGACCCGCCGCCACGGGATCAGGCGTTCGGGTCGCACCTTTGCGAGTCGGCCCCCAACCTGCTCGTGCAGGGCCTGCACCAGCGCTGGGGAAAACCCGGTCCGATCGAAATCGGCCGCTGCCCCGACCTGCAGCGACGTACGCACCATCTGCCCCAATTCAGGATTGCCCTGCTCCATCTCGCGCACGGCTGCCCTCCCGTCGAAACGCAGGCACGGCAGCACCCACAGACGCGTCACAATGCCAACCCCGACCACCACCAACGCCAGGAATGCCAGCCAGCGCGCCCACGCCGGGAACGCCATCAGTGCGTCCGCGCCGCCCGTCAGACACAGCAGCGCCAGACAGCACAACGTCAGCAGGACACCGGCATGCCAGGCGAAGAAACGGCGTTTGTTACGCCGAAACGCCGCCACTTTTTCCGCAACATTCATGGTCCACCCATATGGGTTCAGGTTGTTAGGCTTTAGGCGTTTAGGCGTTTAGGCGGTAGGTTCGGAGACCGCTGATGAAGATGGTTAAGACACTCGGGGCGCCCTCGACCTTCACAATGCCTGCTCACTGAACTCTCCAGATGCACAACAGGCCATAATCCCAAAATCCTTCAGCCAACTCCAAGACTCGGATTTCCGTGTCGCCCCCCCGTCCCTCCCACCCAACAGCCTACAGCCTTCCCCTATTCCCGCTCTTGCCAACTCATCTCTGAACCTACAGCCTAAACCCCTAAACGCCGACAGTCTTCACTCTCACACCCGCCCCCGGTCCGCCAGGGCATTCTCCAGGAACATGACCATGAGCAGACCGGACGCCAGATAGACCCAAATCTCGTTCTCCCGTACCCGCTTCGCAGGCTGTCCCGCATCGCCCCCGCCGGCGTCGACCAGGTCGGCCGGCGCGGGCCCTATCCCCAGCACGTTGCGGAACGCCGGTTCCTCCGATGTGCTGACGTCCATCTCACCCGGGTCCGGGTTAACCACCACAGGCGGCGTGGCGCCATACACACCCGGCGCCCGGGGTTCGCTCAGACCCGTGCTCTTCTCTTCGGGGGTCCGGCCATCGGCCCTTGCCCCGGCGAGGTACGCGAACAACTCCTGCATCAGCGGCAGGAACACCCGCTCCGTCGGCCAGTTCGTCCAGTCCCGGTCGCACGGGTTGACCACCACCATCACGCGCCCCTTGCCGCACGCGCATTCACAGATCGCCACCGTGTCGTTCGCGAGCCGCGCCAGGACGCGCGCCGCCGGCGCCGGCGTCAACTCGAACGCGTCGCGGAAGATGATCCGGCCCAAGTCACCCTTCGCTCGGGCGTTGAACAACGCCAGGGCGGGGTGTTCCGTGTCCCACACAATGAACTGGCGCGGCACAGGCACAGCCAGGCGCGCCAACGCACCGGGGAACAACTGCCCCGTCTGCAGGCGCTCGCACCATTCCGGTTCAGTCTGGTCACCGAGGAACCAGGCCAGGCCGCCACCCGCGCCGGTGAAAGCGGCCAACCGCTGCACCTCGCCGGAGCTCAGTTCCGACACGTTGCATAGCGCCACCGCGGCGATGCCCTTCAGGTCGCCCAGTTCGCGGCAGACCTCCACGGCGAACGCCGCCGGCACGCCGGGCCGCGGCGGCACGGTCAGTGCCTTTTCCAGGAAATACGTCTCGTCCTCGTACGGCGTGCGTCCCGGGGCCCCATTCACCAGCAACACCCGCTGCGGAAGCCGCACCGCGACCGCGAAATGCCGCACGTTGTCGTCCGGGTATGCATCGGCCGCGTCGATCCGCACCACACCGCGGTACAAGCCGGGCACGCCCGGCACCCACCCCAGTTCCACATGCCCCGACCGCGGCTGCACCTGCACCTGACGCGGCGGCTGCCCCTCGATCTCCAACACCACCGTGATCGCATCGCCGGGCATGGCACCACTGCAGGCCAGGTCCACCTCCAGGCGCCCTTCCCCGCCGTGGCCCAGGTACGGCGCCAGGTTTCGGACCGCCGCAAGGCCCGCGTTCCAAGCGCCCGGCGCCGCCACCGGCACCACGGTCACCCCCACATCGAGCGGCCAGTTCGCAACGGCACGATCGGGCAGTCCCGCAGCCTGCAGGTCCGTAACCAGAACGACGCGGCGCTGCTTGCACTCTGACAGGGCCAGCCGATCCCGGGCCCACTCCAGGGCCTGCCGGTAGTCCGTGCGTCCGGCCGCCGCCAACTCGGCGTGGGCGAGGTCGGGCACCTCCCGCACCGTGTCGGCAAACGCGGCAACGGTCACTTTGCTCGCGGCCGGCAGGTCACTCACCACACGCCGAGCAGCCGCCACGCCGAGCTCGATGTTCCGTACACCCAGGCTGCGGCCCGACGTGCTCCCGGACACGTCCAGCAGGACGATCGCCTCAACGCGCCCGGCAGGCTCCTCCGCCGGTTTCCGAAGGTACGGCCGCGCAAACAGCAACGTGAGCAATGCGAGGATTGCCAACCGCGCCAGCAGCAGCAATAGGTCCCGAAGCCGGCGCCAGCGCACGTTCTCACGAACCGTCAGTTTCAGAAAACGCAGGGACCCCAGCGGCGTCGCCTGGAAACGGCGACTCCGCAACAGGTGAATCGCGACGGGGATTGCCAGCGCCGCGAAACCGGCCAGGATAGCTGTGTTTACCAATCCCACGGGGGTGTCCTGGGGCAATGCCGGGCGTTCAGGGTTCAGGGTTCAATGACCGGAGATCAGGGTTCGGGGGGACGGGAGAAGCGGCGCGTCTCCCTTTCTCCTCCTGAACACCTCCGCCACAACGGTGTCAGAACATCACACTCCGTCGCAACAGATACTCGATCAGAACGTCGCGCAACGGGTCCGTGGTGCGGCACGGCACCCAGTCGATACCCGTTTCTTCACACCGGTGCTTGAGCTGTGACCGCCAGTCGGAGACGAGGCGTTGATACGACTCACGCAACCACTCCACGTGCGCCTGAATTTTCTCGCCTGTCTCCAGATCCAAGAACTCATAGTCGCCGCGCTCCGGCAGTTCGGCCTCCCACGGGTCGAGCACGTGCAGCAGGATCACCTCGTGCCCCCAGTAACGCAACGTGTTCAAGGCGGAGAAGACCGCCGCCTCGTCCTCGTCGAACAGGTCGGAAATCAACACGACGATTCCGCGGCGCCGACACAAGTGCAGCACTTGGTCCAGCGCCTGGCCGAGGTTGGTGCGCCCGACCGGTGCGGCACTCTCCAGGGTCGCCAGGATTTCGTGAAACTGCCCGGGGCGCACATACGGCGGCACATGCGCTTCGACGCGGTCCGAAAGCAGGTACAAACCTGCCGCGTCGCGCACACGCACCGCCAAACACGCCAACCCGGCCGCCGCACGCGCCCCGTACTGCCACTTCGCCGCCGGCCCATGCTCGCACAGCATCGAACGACTCACGTCCAGCAGCAGGTACAGATTCAGATTCGTGTCGGACTTGAACTGCTTCACGTACAACCGGTCTGTCCGCCCCCAGAGGTTCCAGTTCACGTACCGCAGGTCGTCGCCCGGGTGATACTCGCGGTGTGCGTCGAACTCGACGCTGAACCCCGGGTACGGACTGCGATGCAGCCCCTGCAGAGCGCCCTCAACCACGCCGCGCGCCACCAACTCCAGGTCCTCCATGGCCATGAACAAATCCGGATCCTGAAGCCAGTCGGACGATTGTTTGCGGAGTGCGCTACACATGGGAAGGGTTCAGAGGTTCAGAGGTTCAGAGGTTCAGAGGTTCAGAGGTTCAGAGGGGCGTACAGGGGAGACGGACCAAACGGACCAAACGGACGTCTGGGCCAGCACACCCGCACACCCGCACACCCGCACACCCGCACACCCACACACCCACACACCCACACACTGCCCCCCTCCTCATCCCGCATCACTCGGCTTTCACGCTGGTCAGGACGCGGTCGACGATCTGGTCGGCCTCGACGCGGTCGGCGCGACTGCGGAAATTCAGCACCAACCGGTGCCGCAGCACGGGTTTGACCATAGCCCGCACGTCCTCGAAATCGACATGATACCTCCGCGACAGCAGGGCGCGCGCCTTGGCGCCAAGCACCAGGTACTGTGACGCTCGTGGACTGGCGCCATAGCTCAGGTACCGGCTTACCTCTTCGATCTTCCGCCCCGCCTCGCTGTCCGGTCGTGTCGCGCCGACCAATCGCACGGCGTACTCCACAACGTCGTCGGCCACGGGAACGCCGCGCACGATGTCCTGCAACTGCAGCACTTCCACGGCACTCATAACCTTGACCACTTCCGTCACCGCGGAGGTCGTGGTGCCCTTGACGATGGCCACTTCGTCGGCCGGTGCCGGATAGACGATCCGGACGCAGAACATGAAGCGGTCAAGTTGCGCCTCAGGCAGCACATAGGTCCCTTCCAGTTCGATCGGGTTCTGCGTCGCCAGGACCATAAACGGCGGCTTCAGCGCATACGTCGTCCGGCCCACGGAGACCTGGCGCTCCTGCATGGCCTCGAGCAGCGCCGCCTGCGTCTTCGGCGGCGTGCGGTTGATCTCGTCAGCCAGTACCAGGTTGGCGAAGATCGGACCGGGCAGGAATTCACGCAGGCGCCGGCCGGTCTCCGGGTCCTCGTTGATCACGTCCGTTCCGGTAATGTCCGATGGCATCAGGTCCGGCGTGAACTGGATGCGGCAGAAGTCCAAATCGAGGACACGCGCCAGGCTTCGCGCCATCAACGTCTTGCCCAGCCCCGGCAACCCGAGCAGCAACGAGTGCCCGCGGCACAACAGACTGATCAGGATCAAGTCCAAGGCTTCACGTTGCCCGTAGACAACCTTGCCCACTTCCTGCACGAGGAGATCGTGCGCCGCCACCAGGCGATTGACCAGTTCGAGTTCGACCGGGGACTTGTTCGCACTTGCCATGAGGGACCCTTTCCTTCCGCCCTGGCCGCAAGCACCACGGATGATCCGATTCGCCGTCCGGGTGCCTGCAAGCCCCCGCACGAACCGCGTCAGGAGCGCATGGCGGGCGGGGCTTGCTGCGCCGCGAGAGGTGCATTCACGAAACGCGCAACCATCGCCCGCGACATCGATGCAATATACGCTTGCCGGCATGGATTGTCCTGTCGCATTCCCGTGGTTGAAAAGCGCCTGCAGTGGTGTAGGTTCTCCGTTCGATGAGCGAGAAGAACGACAATTCTCTGGCGCCGGGGTCGATCATTGCGGGATACCGCATCGAGCGAGAGCTCGGCCGGGGCGCCATGGCGATTGTGTATCTGGCCACCCAGCTCAACCTCGAGCGGCTGATCGCCCTGAAGGTCCTCACCCAGGAACTGGCGGCGGACGAAGAGTTCGTGGGACGCTTCATGAACGAGGCCAAGGCCGCCGGCAAGATGTCGCACCCCAACATTATCCAGGCCTACGACGCCGGGGTGGCCGAAGGTGACGTCTACTACTTTGCCATGGAGTATGTCGAAGGCGAAGACCTCGATGCTCGCATCAACCGCGAAGGGTTCATGTCCCCGGCCAATGGCCTGGCCATCGGGCTGGACATCGCCAGTGCCCTGGATTACGGCTGGCGCAAAGCCAAACTGACGCACGGCGACATCAAGCCCGAAAACATTATGATCAGCAAGAGCGGCTACACCCGTCTTGCCGATTTCGGCTTGGCCAAAGTGATCGGCACCGAGAAAGTCGACTTCAAAACCACCGGGATCATGCTCACGCCCGCCTATGCAGCCCCGGAAGTCATTCGCGGCCGACTCCTCGGCACTGACTGCCGTTCCGACATCTACTCGTTCGGCGCCACGATGTATCAGGTCCTGGCCGGATTCCCACCGTTCCCCGGGGACGATGCCGATGACGTCATGCGACGCCAGGTCGAGGAACCGCTCACGCCGCTCATCGAACGCAATCCGGGCATTCATCGCGAAATCTCGGACTTCATCGGCCAACTCCTATCCAAGGAACCCGACGACCGCCCCCCAGAATGGGCCAATGTCGTGCCTAAGCTGCATGCCCTGCGCGAACGCGCCAAGGCACCGCCCACCACCTCGGCAACCGCGGCGGCCGCCCCGGCAAAAGCCGCCGGCAACGTCAAGTCCAGAAAACTCATGACCGCAGCCGCCAAACCGATCCAGGCGTCGGTCACGATCGCCAAACCTGTAGCGCCGGCCGCCCCGCTCATTGTCGCCAGGCCGGTTGGAACTCCGCCGTCGCAGGCCACCCGCAGGGAAGGCGAACCCGCTCCACCGCCCCTGGTCCGGCCTGGTATTCCCATCCGGTCCGCCACGGGGTCGCAACCCGTCGCGGCGGAACCGCGCTCGATCTCCAAAGGCACCGTGGCGGCAATCCTGGTCGTGGCCATTCTGATCAATGTCTTCGCCCTGTGGATGCTCAATGTCGGCATGCCGAAGGCCAAGCCTGGGGGCACACCGGGGCGGGGCACCCACTCGCAGCCCGGCGCGCCGAATTCCGGCCCCGCCCTCACTCCTGCCCTGCAAGAGTGGGCCCGGGTGCGGAAGCAGTGCGCCGATGCGGATCACCCCGCCAAGCGCCTGGACATGCTGGACAAATACAAACAGGCACACGGCTCTGAACTGCCGGCAGACTTCGACAGCTATTACAAGGACTGCGAAGACGCCCTGAAGTGGCGGCGCATGACGGAAGATCTGGAGCGCCGGCAGCAAGAGCAGCAGGGAGACGGCGGAGGCAAGATCGACAGCGGAACGAAAACCGGTGGCGGCAAAGCCATGGATGTTGAGAAGATCCTGGAGCAGTAGCGGCGGCGGAACTGCCCGAACCGAACCGGGTCGACAGGCTGCCTGCGGTTTCGGCAGGCCCCAGCCAGCCCTGATTCGAATATACAGAGGTGCGCACTCCGCACGCTGACCGGGGGGGGACGAGGGGGCCAGATGTCCAGTTCACTCGACGGCTGTTACCCTACCGCAATCACCGCAACCCGTTCCAGCCCCCTGCCACAGACGAACGTTTTTCCGCCGGGTCGCGCCCGCGCCTACGGCAGCACCGTACGCTACATGGCCGACTCGGAACAACAGAAGCAGAAGAAAGGGAGTCGAAGACATGCATAACATCGCGTTCGTGGGTTGCGGCGGGATTGCCCGCCATCACGCCAGCAAGCTGGCCAGTGTCCAGGATGCCCGGATCGTCGCCGTGTCCGACGTGTCCAGCGAAGCGGCCGAGAAGTTTGCCAAGGATTTCGGCGCGGACGGCTGCAAGACGTTCAGCAACTACAAGAAGATGCTGAAACTGGACACCGTGCAGTCGGTGTGGGTCTGCACCCCTACCTTCCTGCACGCCAAGCCGGTCATCGCGGCAGCCCAAGCCGGCAAGCACGTGTTCTGCGAGAAACCCATGGCCATGAAACTGTCCGACGCCTGTCGCATGGCTGAGGCCTGCGACAAGGCGGGCGTGCTCCTGACCGTCGGTTTCGTCCGGCGCTTCGACGCGTTCTGGGGCAAGATGAAAGACATCGTGCAGTCTGGCGCCATCGGTCGCCCCGTGATCTGGCGCTTCGCGGCCGGCGGCAAGCCGGGCAACCCATGGTTCCGCGATGTCAAGAAGGGCGGCGGCCCGCTCCTGGACGGTGCGGTGCACAACTACGACTTCGCCCTCCAGATGTTCGGCCCCGTAGCATCGGTCCAAGCTTCGTCGCGGCAGTTCGATCCCACCAGTGTGGGCGATGACACCGCCAGCGTCATCATCGACTTCGCCTCGGGCGACCAGCACACCCTGATCTGGAGCTGGGGCATGGCCAAGGGCGCCGAGTGCACGTCCCTGTGCGATATCATCGGCCCGCTCGGTTCGCTGCAGTTCGGCATGACCGCCAAGGAACCGCCCCAGGGATTCGATCCGCAGACCCAGGGCGCGTTCACGGTTAAGACAGCCGACGGTGCCGCGCAAGTCTTCACGTACCCCAAACAGGACATGTTCGTCGACCAGGCTCGGCACGTCGTCGAGAGCTTCAGCCAGGGGAAACAGCCCCTGGTCACAGCCCGGGACGGCATCGAGTCGCTGAAGGTCGGCGCCGCGATCCTCAAGGCGGGTGTCGCCCGACGGACGATCAAACTCTAGTAGGTGTGTGGGTGTGTGCGGGCAGCCCTGGAACGCCCGCGTCTCGCGGGCTGACACCGTCGCCAGGTGGTGACGGTGCGTGAGCCGGAAAGGCGCACGTCCCGGCCGGACTGTGGCGCAGCCTTGGAGCGCCCGCGTCTCGCGGGCTGACACCGTCGCCGGGCGTGCCGGTGCGTGAGGCGGAGAAACGCAAAGCCGGTGTCCCGGCCTGAGTCACGGTCGGACCGCACGCATCTTGTCAGGGGAGACAACTCAACCATGCGCACGATCATCGGATGGGCAGTCCTGCTGCTGGCCACCGCGTGGGTCGGCGCCGTCGAGATTAAGCGCCCCGTCGACATGGGCTTCGTCCCCCTGCGCGCCGTGTCCTACGAAGAGGCCGTCGAACTCTGTACCCCACTGCTCTCCAAAGACGGCAAGCTCACCTACGCCAAAATCAAGAACCTGCTGGTCATCCACGACTACCCCGAAAACATCGAGGCGGTCAAGAAACTCCTGGCCCAGATCGACGAAGACCCGGTCAATGTCCGCGTGGACATCTTCATGGACCAAGCCGCGCAGGAGAAAAGCAGCAGTTTCGACGTCAACCTTCGCAACGTCAGGGTCGAGCATCGTGACGGGCACACCCGCGTGGACGGTGGCATCGGGATCAGCGCCGGGCAAGGCAGCCGCGAGATGTCCGGTTCCACCAACCCCTTCATCATGGCCGGCAACGGCCGCCCCGCCCGCATCTGGGTCGGCGAAACCGTGGCTGACCCGGTGTGGGTCTACGAGTACGGCATGGGCCAAGGCTGGTGGAAGCAGGAACTGGTCAACCGTGACCTAGGCGTCAGCCTGTGGGTACTGCCGCGCGTCCTGCCCAACGACCTGGTCGAGATCGAGGTCTATCCTCGGGTCACGGCGCGCGGCTCGACGCCGCTCAGCGTCGACGTCAAGGAACTCGGCACCAAGGTGGTGGTGCAGAACGGCGCCACCATGCCGTTGGGCGGCCTGGACAGCAGCCGCCGCGACGCCTACCGGCGAATCCTGGGTGTCGGCTCAGTCTTTAACGGCAGCAACCTCTCCATCTCAGTGCGCCCCACGATCATGCGCATGCCCGAGCGGCTGAGACAGGAGAAAGCACGGCAAGACCAACCACCGGAGAAACACTGAGCGACTGGAATGTATGCCCGTTCGTCGTGCCCCCCACGGCCGCGGATCGTGCGCGGAACGGCAGTGGCGCGGGACCTCTGGGACCGCAGCGCGGTGCGTCGGTTCGCCCCGAACCGAGGACCTCGGCCGGGGACCGGCCCGCGCAACCTGCTTCGGCGCTGGACACGCCGTGCCACCACAACCGGACTCTCGCGACACCGGACTTGTACGCACACGTCAAAATGGCTCCAGCTCCCGCTCATCCTCCACAGGGAGGGGGCGCAGCCGGAGTCGGAGCGTACGCAGAAGTGAGATCGAAGGCAACCGGAGGTTAGAACCATGAAGCGTTTTGTCATCGTCGGCGTCGGCGGCAGAGGCACGGACAGCTATGCCGCTACGATCATCAAGGAGTTCGCCGGCCGTGTCGAGATCGTGGGAATTCACGACTCGAACCCCAAGCGCATGGAAGCCTGCAACCGGCTCCTCGGCGCCAACCTGCCGATGTACACGGACTTCGACGAGATGCTGCGCAAGGCGCGCCCCGATGCGGTCGTCGTCACCAGCAAGGACTCGACCCACGCCCAGTACGTGGTCAAGGCGCTGGACGCCGGCTGCATGACGTACTCCGAGAAGCCACTCTGCACGAGCGTGGACCACATCCGCGCCATCCGCGCCGCCGCCGCCCGCAGCACGGCCAAGGGCTACGTCACCCACAACATGCGGTTCGTCCCGGACATTGAGGTCATCAAGCAGCACCTGGTGAACGGCGCCATCGGCAAGATCCTGCACATCAGTTTCGCGGAAACACTCGACCGCTACCACGGCGCGGACTATTTCCGGCGCTGGCACCGGTTCATGGAGAACAGCGCCGGACTGCTGATCCACAAGTCCTCGCACCACTTCGACATCGTCAACTGGTTCGCCGATTCGGTCCCGGAGACGGTGACCGCGCTCGGCCGCCAGGCCTTCTACGGCAGCAACGGCCCATTCCACGGCAACCGCTGTTCCGACTGCCCGCACACCGGCACGTGCGAGTTCTACGCCGACGTGTTCAAGAGCGAACGCATGCGCATTATGTACAAGGAACCCGAAGTCGTGGACGGCTACTTCCGCGACGGCTGCGTGTTCGACCCGCGCATCGACATCACCGACACCATCAGCGCCTCGATCGCCTACCGCAATGGCGTGGTCGCAAACTATTCGCTCGTCGCCTACGCCGCTTACGAGAGCATGCGCGTCGCCATTGAAGGCACCCTGGGCCGCATCGAGATCTTCCACCGCTACGGCACGAGTTGGGCCGTCGGCAACACGCAGAACGACGGCAAGGGCAGCCTGGCCAACGACGGTGAGGACGCCGGCTCATACCAGAAGTCGCACCTGTACCTGCCACGGGAACGGAAGCGCCTGGAAATCACCGCACCACCCGCCACCGGCGGCCATGGCGGCTCAGACCCGAAGCTGCGCGAGTACCTGTTCGGCGACAGCATCATCCCCGACCCACTGCGCCAGAAGGCGCCGCTGGAAGAAGGAATCCAAGCCGTCCTCGTCGGCCTGGCCGCCAACGCCAGCATCCAGCGCCAGGGCGCACCCATCGCCGTGCAGGGGATGTGCGGCGGTGAATCGTGAGAGATGCCCCGCCATGGGCGCCAGGTTGCGCCTGTTCGTAGTGGGCTCGCAGTGCGCGGAACGAAGTGGAGCGCCAAGAGCCCATCCGGCGTGTTACGACGGCGCGGCGCGGGGATGGTGTCTTGCCCGGCGGACAACCGCCGGGACTGCGACACCACTACGAGCGGCGCCGTTCCCGATGCCTGTCCGCGTGAGGGCGCCGTCCCGCAAAGCCGGATTTACCCGCACAGATCACTTTTTTCATCCCTGCGCTTGACACTTGTCCCAAGCCGAATATGTTTGGGTTCCGTGTTTGAGCGGGTGTAGCTCAGTTGGTAGAGCACCACCTTGCCAAGGTGGCTGTCGACGGTTCGAGTCCGTTCACCCGCTCCATTTCTTTTCCCCTATCCCAGGCGCCTACGCTTCCCCCTGCGGCCCGCGGTCGCGATGCGCAAGCGGGCGGATTCGTTCATGCCGAGTGAGCACCGGCTTCGGCGCTGAGATCTCGGACGTCCTCGCCGGAGACCTCGCGGCCAAGAGCACAAACCCGCTCATACAGTTCATGCTGGATTTCGTCTTCGGTCTTCCCGGCAGCAAGCATTGCCGCGACATCGAGCTTCTCGCCGAACTTCACCGTGATGGGAACTGCTCTTGGGAATACGCAACCATCCGGCATCCAGCGATGGGTATTGGCAAGATAGCCAGGAATGATCGGCGCCTTGAACTTGATCGCAAAACGAATCGCACCAGGCTTGAATGGCCGGACTTTTCCCAGAACCGTTCTTGTTCCTTCGGGGAACATCCCGAGGGCCTCGCCGTTCTGCAAAACTCTGAGGGCACATTTGGCGGCAGTTCGATCAGGACGTTCCCGATCGACCGGGAACGCCAGAGTCTTGCGCAGAAACCAGCTCTTGACGGGATTCTCAAATGCCTCTCGCTTCACCATGATGTGCGTTGGGCGCGGAACACCGGTTCCGATCAGGAATCCATCGACCATGCTGGAGTGATTTGCCACGACCATGACCGGCCCCACGAGAGGAATATGCTCGACCCCCTCGAAACGCAGGCGATTGTAGAGTCCCATTCCAATACGTACCACCACCTTGACGCACAGGACAAACGCGTAAGACCCCTCGGTTCTGGCAAGCTTTCCGTCATTCCCGCCGCTCGGGCCAGTCAAGTAGCGAAAGCAGCGCCACAAAACCCAGACGATCGCGATCCCCGCCAGGAGCGGCAGGAAGATGGCGAGAATCCAAGCATGCTCACCCGATGTCGGCAGGATCGAATAGGTCATAAGCGCGGCAATCACGTTTCTTGATCGGAGCCTGAAGCATGTCCAGAAGATGAACTGATAGGAAATGGCTGTCCGGTCTCACGAGGGAGAAGATAGTTCGGGAGCAGTGGACGTGCAAGGGCTGGGGGAATTGCGTCAGGGCTGTTTCAAGATTCTCCGCCTGCGGGACCGACAAGTACCCCCGGCGTGTCCCCACGCCGGGGGGGGCCGGCCTGGGGACAGGCCGGCCCTACTGAACGCGCGTCGATACGGAGCGTTCCCATGCGGCGTGACCCGATCTTGAAACAGCCCTGGAATTGCGTGCCCTTTCCTCCTGCCTGGGCCGGCAACCGGCCCAGGCGGGAGGGACGGACGGTCCGGGCGGGGGGTGCCAACCGTACGTCCAGAAGGTGTCGTGTCCCTGTTCCCGCTCTTTGCGCGGGTCGATCTTTTTCAAACATGCGCGTTGCGGGCAACTACCCGGAACCGCCGTCTGACGACAGTGCCTTGACCAGCGCCACCAGTGCCGACAGGCGCTGACCGGCCCGGCCCTGAAGTCCCAGATCCACAACCTCGCAACCGTCCCCGACTCGCCTCAGCAAGTCGTCCATCGTGCCGCAGCGACGGCGCAGCGCCTGTGCCGAGAAGACACGCAGATCCAACGGCACGCCAGGCAGCGCCAGACCTTCCCGTTGCGCTACGCCGCTGTAGAAATACCCCCACTGCAGCACCAGGTCATCGGGTCGGAAAAAGTCCTGCCACGATCGTTGCCAGGCCTCCCGAGTCACGCCCGCCAGGAGCTGGTTTTCGGACAGGCCGCTGTGCCGCGGCGTCATCGGCGCAATGGCCCCCGTTGGCTTTATTAACGCCTCGTACGTCTCGCCGCTCGCGGGCCGGTGCGCAACCCAGTACACGATACTCGGCTCACAATAGTGGGGATCCTTGAGCGCCCACGCATTGGCTTCTCCCTGGACGCAGAGGATCCGCGGGTAATCCTGGCACAAGCGGGCAAAAGGCGGGTTTCGGATCACCGGCTTGCGCAGGAGGCGACAGCGCCCCCGGTGCACTTCCGTTATGAACCAAAGCTGGCGCTCGACCATGGCCCGAAACGGCGCCAACAGGGGGTCACACGCCAGCCCCTCCGGCTCGATCAGGCTGAGCGCCTCGGCCAGCGCTTCAATGGTCGACAGGCAATGCGCCGCGGGCTGCTTGCGGATCCGGTAATCGCTCGGCTGTGTCGGGGTAAAGGCGACCGCCGGAAGCCGTTGCAGAAACGGGTTCCGCTTCAGCAGTTTCCGAGCCTCGCGCCAGGTCCCGTCAAGCACGACCAGCTTGACGGCCGGCACGTCCCGCAGTTCCCGAATATCGCGCGCGCCGGGCTTCGGGAAAAGCACGTATGCCTGTGCCAGGTCCCCCAGTTCCGCCCTGACCACCGCATCACCGGAAAAATCCACCCCCACCCGCAACACGGAGTTCGGCAGCGACAGATGCGCCATGCGCGCCGTGCCCACTTTCATTCGTTGTTCGCGCGGGTGCTGCAGGAGAATGACCCGGGTGCGTGTCGGCAGCTCGTGAAGGTGCGCGCAATAGCAGACGGTGGGCGGTCTTTCGCAGCGCGGGCAGAGGGTTCGGGCCATGTGCGGGTTCGAGTCCTTGGCATCGTGCAGACCCACCCGGAAAGCGTGGCGGATATGCTGATAGGAGACCGCTTCTCCGGGTCACGTGGGAAAAGATAGTTCAGATGTGGTGGAAGGGCAAGGAGTGTGCGAAATGCCGCGGGCCTGCCCCACAGTCGGCCACACCAGCAGCCTCTATCAAGCCCGGTGCTCCAAGCCGGATCCCAGGACCCTGTCAGGCGGAACCCCGCCTGGGCCGGCCCCGCAACCTACCCGGCCTCGCTCCGTTTACTGCACAGGTCGCGCTTTTTGGGCCAACCGCGTTCTGGCGCGCGCTTTGAGCGCGCAACCCTGAGAATCCACGCTATGGTACAGGTGCTGGCACGCACACCGCGGCCTGTATCAACCGTAAACCCAGGGGGGCGACGGAACCATGGACAAAGTTAGAGTCGGAGTCGTTGGGGTGGGCGCGCTCGGACGGCATCATGCCCGGTTGTACCGCGAGTGCGAGGCCGCCGAGTTGGTCGGGGTCTACGACCGCAACCCTGAGACCGCCAAGGCGGTGGCGGCCGAGTTCCAGACCCGTGTTTTCGAGACCCCAATCGCCCTGGCCGACGCCGCCGAAGCGCTCAGCGTCGCCGTCCCCACCAACCTCCACCACGAGACCGTGCTGCCCCTGCTGCAAAAGGGACGGCACATCCTGGTCGAGAAGCCGATCACGCAGACGGTCGCTCAGGCCCGGGAACTTGTGGACTTGGCCGCGGCGCGCCGTCTCGTGCTCCAGGTCGGGCACGTGGAGCGTTTCAACCCCGTCCTCGAATGCCTCGCCCAAGTGCCTGGCGAACCGCTCTTCATCGAAGCACACCGCCTCGCCTCCTACCCGCCGCCCCGCGCCGGACTGCCGCCGCGCGGCACGGAAGTCAGTGTCGTGCTGGACCTGATGATCCACGATATCGACGTGGTCCTGTCCCTGGTCAACAGCGATATCGAGCGGGTGGACTCCATCGGCGTGCCCGTGCTCAGCCCTTCGGAAGACATCGCCAACGCCCGGATCCTGTTCCGCAGCGGCTGTGTCGCCAACCTCACCGCCAGCCGGGTCAGTCAGGAACGCATGCGCAAGATCCGTGTCTTCAAGCGCGTGGCCTACCTGTCCCTGGACTACCAGGAGCAGAAAGGCGAATTGGCCGCCCTGAGCAAGACAGGCATCCAGCGCATTCCCGTGCCGGTCCACGAGGCCAACGCCCTGAAAGCCGAACTGGAAGACTTCTGCCGGTGCGTCGCGGAATTCAAACAGACCGGCCAGTTGCCCGAACCGCGCGTCAGCGGCAGACAGGGCCTCCGCGCGCTGGAGGTCGCCGAGGAAATCCTGCGCGTCAACAGCGCACTACGCCTGAACCTTACGCGCCCCACCATCCCGTCCAGCGACGCCATCTCAGACCTCGCCACGCCACCACCGAGAGCGGGGAGTGTGTGAGTGGGGGAGTGGGGGAGGTCTTGGTCGCCGTACATCTCGAACCGAGCCCACCATCCGGACTCTCCCCCCCCCCCACTCACGTACCCACGCACCCCCACACCCACGCACGTCTTCCCCTCACGCCTTCCCGTCCAACCAACCGGTCGCACGGGCCAGCAGGCGCACATAGTTGACGTAGTTCGGCCAGGACACGTCTGAGGGCACGCCGTGGTCGCAGCCGGGGATGAACCCGCCGTCTTCGATCACCGGCATAATACGCGCCATCTCCGCTTCGATGACCTTGCCGCCTTTGGCCATGGCGCGCTTGTCCACGCCGCCGCGGTAGGCCATCTTCTTTCCGAACTGCTTGCGGAAAGCCACAATGTCGTTGCCGGCCGCCACTTCGATCGGGTCGCAGAGGTTGACACCCGCCTCGATCCACAGCGGAATCAGCTCGCCGATGTAGCCGTCGGAGTCCACCGCGTAGACCGGCACGCCCGCAGCGCGCACCACCTCGCCCCAGCGCTTCCAGGTAGGCAACAGAAACTCGCGCGCCATCTGGGGTGAAATCATCGAGAAACTCTTGTACGCCATGTCCTCGGAAATGTGCACCACGTCCGGAGTAACGTGCTGGAAGATGCGCTGCAGCAGCACGGCCACGTGGTCCTCCCAGAACCGGATCATGTCGCGCGCCAGTTTCGGGTCGTCGTAGAACAGCATGCACAGGTTCTCGAACCCGAGCCACTCGCGCAACTGCCAGAACGGCCCGGAGAAATGAACCTCGACCGGCCAGTCGCGATTGCGGAGCTGGTTCCCGAGTTCAACCGCGTTCTTCGGCAATCGCGCCGGGTCCTGCGCGTCGTAACGCCGCTTCATGTCCGCCCAGTCGGCCCACGACTCAACCGGGCACTTGATCCAGCGCCGGGTCACGAAATCGATCGCGTTGCGCAGGTACTCGACCGTGAACTCCTTGCCGATCTCGCACACATTCCCCTTCCAGTCCTGCACGACGCGCGAGTTCTCGCGCTCCTCGATCAGCTTCTCCTCGAACTCGGGAATCATGCGCTCACTCACGCCGAAACCGGGGCCGCCCTTCCCCCAATCCAGCTTGCCTCCCACTTGGCGGTAGGCGTAGTCGACGTAGTTCTTCACGTCCGCGGGCAACCCCTGTGTGTGCCAGGTTTCCAGCGTCGACTTGCGCCCGCCACCCGGGGCCAATGGAATGCGATCCGGCTTGCCGAACAGGACGGTCTCAAGGAATCTCTCGCGCGATGTCATGTTATGGCTCTCCTCCATTGATTCATTTTTCGACCACGCCAAGTAGCCAGCTCACGTTCCACGATTACATTGCGAATATCGCACTTATAATAGGGTTCAGCAATGGATAAACCGACTGGCATTATGGACAAATCAACCATGACATCTCTGCCGGTGTATCGCGAGACGCGGTTCCGGACCCCGACCGGTGCGGAACGCACGGTCGGGCTCTGGGTTGACCGCATCGGTGCGGGCACGGACCGGCACCGACCGGGAGCTCCCCGGTTGCGACTCCTGGGCCAGTTCGCCGCCGTGCTGGTGGAGAGCGGCGCCGGCACGCTCGTCACCCAGCATGCCGGCACGCACCGTGTTCAGCCGGGCGACGTCATTCTCCTGGCGCCCGATGAGCCCGCGTCCTACCAACCCGACACCGAGTGGTACTCGCGCTGGATCGTCTGGAACGGCCCGGAAGCGGCAGCCCTGCAGGGACTCGGCTACCTCCCCCCGCCCGGCAGGCCGCTGTTGCGCGGTTGCAGCAATGCCGTAAACCAAGCGTACTTCGCATTGCTGAAGGTCATGGCCAGTGAGGACCTGGCTGCCGTGCTGCAGCGCAAACTGGCCGTTCTGCGGTTGGTGCTCGATCTGTTCGAGGCACACCGCCACAGCGCCGCGGCGCGTTCCGCGGCGCGCCTGGGCGAGCAGGTCATCGAGTTCGTCACCCGCAACTACGCCCAGGACCTGTCCATCCCGGAACTGGCCCGCACCTTCCACGTCAGCCCGACGCACTTCCGGCGTCTCTTCCACGCCTACAGCGGCCGCAGCCCCCGCGAGTTTGTCAACGCCATGCGCGTCTCGCGCGCCAAAGAATTGCTGAGCCAAGGGATCGGGATCAAGCAGACCGCGGCGGAGGTGGGATTCGACGACGTGTGCTACTTCATGCGGGTCTTCCGCAAAATGACCGGCACCCCGCCCGGCCGTTTCGCCGCCGGCAAAGGGATGTGATGGCTTCAATGCGACTAAGGTTCTCGGCGACATCACCCTATGGAGCGCGGGGGCAAGTCCGCCACGGGCGGCGCGACACCGCTTTGGCTGAGGCGCTTTGCCCGCGCAACGCACTACAGCCAAAGCGGCGTCGCCGGGCGCTGACTTGGTCAGCCCTGACGCCCTCCCAGGGCTGTTTCAAGATCTGGCACCACGTCTCGGAAGGCCACGCCTCCGCGCATACCCGGTAGGGGCGGCCTGTCCTCAGGCCGCCCCCCCCGGCGTGGGGACACGCCGGGGGTACTCGCTGCACGCGACGGTCACGAATCTTGAAACAGCCCTGACGCCCTCCCCGCTTCCCTTGCAAACCCTGCGGCGTGCACGTAGTGTTGTACAAAGGCGTAAGCCCCGTCACACCGCACCAACGAGGGAGGCCGGCAACCATGAGAACTGGACAGGCTCTGCCGTTGAAGACGTCACGCCCGTGGGCGCCGCGCGACGCCATCGCGCCCCGCACCTGCCGGGACGGCGACACCTTCGTCATCACCAGCAATAGCCGCCCGGGTTGCTACGGCGGCTGGGACCTGGCCTACCCAATCCTCAAACCTGGACAGTGGGTACGCATCCGCGCCAAAGTCCGGTGGCAGGACTTGGAACGCAGCTACGACAGCGTCAGCGCCGCCATGCTCTGGACCGACGGAAAAGGTGGCATCTGGGGCACGGGCATCGCCGCCTGGGAACCGCTTCTGCCGATCGGCATGGACAACGGCTGGGTTGTCTACGAGGGGCAGATGCCGGCGCCCAAGTGCGCCGATTCGCTCGTGGTACGGCTCCTGATGTGCGGTTCGGCCACCGGGGAACTCCGCTGGGCTGTGCCCGAGGTCCGGCGCATTGCCGCCCCAAAGTCGCGGCCCGTACGCCTCGGTGCGGCCGGCGGCCATCCGCCACCGGGCGCGCACACGGTCGACTCGAACACCAGCTTCTACCTGCAGTACTGCCGCCAGGCGGCGGACCGGGGCATTGACCTGCTCTGCCTCCCCGAGGTCATGCTTGTAAGCGGCATGCCGTCCAACGCGCAAACCATTCCGCAGCAAGCCATCAAGATCCCCGGGAAGGAAACGCGGCCATTCCAGAAGTTCGCGCGCGAACACCACCTTGCGCTGTGTTTCTCCGCCTGGGAGAAGAACGGCGATCGGGTCCATAACACGGCCATGCTCATTGACAAGCATGGCGAGATCGCCGGCAAGTACCGGAAGGTCCACCTCGCCCAGCCATTCGAGATCTGGTGGGGCGTCACGCCGGGCGACGAGTTCGGCGTGTTCGACCTCGGTTGGGCCAAGATCGGCATGAATATCTGCATGGACTCGTCCGCTGCAGAGTCCGCACGCACTCTGGCGCGGCAGGGCGCCGAGATCGTCTGCCTGCCCATCATGGGCGACCACCGCGCCTCGACCTGCTTCGATTTCCCGGGCCAACCACATGACTTCGACGTCGAGCGCTGGACCATGATCCAGCGCATGCGCGCCATGGACAACCACGTGTACATGGTCGTCTCGCGCAACTCGGGCGTCGGCACCGGTATTTTCTCGCCGCGCGGGCGCACGCTGACCATGTCGGGCGGCACCCCCCTGGTCTACGCCGATGTGGACTTGGCCGACCTGCCCCGGGAATTCCTCGGCACCACGTTCCGCGGCATCTGCTGGTGCGAACGCCGCGAACCGACCTACGCGCCCCTCGTGCAGGCGCTGGTCGAAGACCCGTTCCGGAAGTGATGCGCGCGGGGCACGAAGATGGTGTCTTGCCCGGTGGCGCCACTCCGAACAGGGGCCGACGACGCTTGTAGTGGGCTCGCAGCGCGCGGCGCGAAGCAGAGCGCCAAGAGCCCATCCGGGGTGGCGCGTTGCCGACGCCAGGGCCGCGAGGGATGGTGTCTTGCCCGGCGGGACGCCGCCGGGCAAGACACCACGACGAGCAGCACGCGCCCACTCTCTGCCAGGGCAAGGGCCGCCATGTCCGCAGCACCGGTACGCGGTCTTTCCCCAGACCTCACCGCATCGAACCCTGCGGCACAATCTCGATGCGGTCGCCGGGGCCGATGTCCCAGACGATGAACTCACCACCGGCCGCGAAGTCCACAATCGCCTCGCGCGCGGCCAGCACAAACGCGGCTTCCGCTGCGGTCTTCAGCCGCCGCGGGGTGCCCTTAGCTCCCGCCAGAACATACTTGCCGTCAAACAGGTGCGGATTCACTCTGAGTTTCATGACGGGCGTTGCGGCGGCAAATGCACCCGCCCCGGGGTCCACGCTCCGGACCACACCGCGCGCCACCGTGAACGGCATGTTGAGTTGGAGGCGCCACGCGCCCGCCTCGCCGGCTTCACTCCCGACAACCGTATAGACCGCCGGAGAGGCGAAGTCCGGGTGTGTCACCAGGGCCCGTTGTCCCGCAACCGCGGCGGGCGTGGGCGAGCCCGGGTCCAACCGGACCGCAACCGTGCTGCGGTCCGGTTCCATCACCGTCACCGTCCCCAGCACCGGCGCCGGCAGGTCGACCCGCTTCGCACCGCACGAGAGGTGCCCCTGCCCCACCAGCATCAGCGAACCCGGCGCCTTCGCGCGGGTCGTCAGGAACCCGAACCGCCCCTGGAACCGAACGTCCCCGGCGTCCGTGGCAAATGCGAACTCCGCCCTGTCGCTCAGGGCGCTGAACACGTAGTCTACTCGCTCTTCGCCCGGTTGCGGCGCCGTCACCACCTTCATGGCCACGCCGGCCGCTGCGGCCCAGGCCGTCTCCTGACCCGACGCCGGCTTCACGGGCTCAATGGACTTGACTCTCGTCGGGCCCGAACCCAGCGTTGCCTCGATGACCCCGGCAAACACGCTCGGGCTCGCTTTGTCCGAGGGGCGTTCGCGCACGATCAGGTGTCCCTCAAACGGGCTCTGCCCGCGCACGCCGTATCCTTCGGCCTTGGCGCGGATCACGTCCCGCCCCGGCGCCCCAAGCATGCGCAAACACAACGTCGGGGCTTCAGAGTCACTCGCCCGCAGAGACCCGGCGTCGGCCGAGTACGTCGGGTCGATCCGCGCCCAGACGCCGGGGTCCAACGGCCGCGCCAGATCGACGCGCACCGGTTCGCCGCCCGCCGGAGTGATGACCAGGTCACGGAACTCGTAGTCGTAGCTGTAGTAGTTCATGAACCCGATCGCGCCTTCCGCCGGCGGCGTGCCGTTCGGGTCCACCACCTGCGATTTCAGTTGCCCGTCCACGAACACACTGGCCTGGCCGCCGGCGACCGCCACTCGGATCTGCACCGGCTTGCCGACGAACAGACGGTCCGGCTGAGGCTCGCCCGCCGGGACGGCGCCCCCGGCATCGAGCCAGGCCACGCACCGGTTCTCGACGTTGCCCGGATCCACGCGGAAGGCGAACAGCGCGCGCTGGCGTTCACCGGGGGTCTTCCCAGTTCGCAGCATGTTGAAGTCCGCCGTGAAATCACGGAACGTCTTGCGTGTCAATAAGTACCGGTCAGGCTGTTCGTTGCGGATCACCGGCTGCCAGCGCGCGGTCAGGCCATTGTCCGTCCGCGCCCGCTGCAGGTCGAACAGGAACGAATAGCCGGCCCGCGTCATGGGTTCGACACCCTCGCCAGCCAACGAGCCCTTCGGCTGCGCCGTCCACGCCGCCGCCGTGTCAGCCAGTTCCACGGTCATCTCCTCCGGCTTGCCGAGGGCGTGGAACAGATAGTCGCGCGTGGTCGTGCCGGCGGTACGAAAGACGTCGATGGTGTACAGCGCCTCGCCTTGGTCGTCCCGCACCTGTGCGACCGTACGCCGGTACAGCGTAGCGGCCGCATACGCCGGCTCCGCCGACGCCTCGACCGCGTCAACGCCGACGTCCGTTGCGAACCAGTGCAAACGCCCGATCACGTTGCCCTGCTGACGTGCCTCGTCCAGCATGACCGTGCAGTGGCTGGCGGTGTGCGTCTCCCAACCGCCGTACTTGATGTCGGTCCACGTCGTCGGGTAGCCGAGGTCCGCGGTCAGATCGTACCCAAACCGGAACACGTTGAGGGCCAGTTTGTCGCCATGGCCGTGGGCATACCCGCCCTTGCTGAACGTCACCGGCACGTGCTGGCGGGTCGCCGGGCTGTTCCCAGCCCGCAGGATCGCGATGCCGCTGTCGTCGAACAGGTGCGAACTCGCTTCGCCCGGCAATGGTGCGCCGGGCGTCGCCGGGGCCGGGGCCGGCGCCTCGCCGGCGTGGAACAGCAGCCACCAGTCGGCGCGACCGCGGCGGAAGCCTTCCAGGTCGCCGTTGCTCGCGGCATCGAGCCGCGCACTGTAGAACTCCCGCTGCTCGGGCAGACGCAGCAGCGCCCATTCGTCGAAGGCATCGTACGGTGGTGTTGTCCGCCCCTGCCGCGCCCGCGACCCGCCCACGTCGCCAATCTGCGGCGGCCGCCCGTCGCAGTCCACGTAACGCAGGAAATCGAACAGCATGGCCATGCGGTAGTCCGGGTGGTGGTACAGGTCGAGCGGCGCCGGGAACCGCGGCGGTACTGCCATGCCGTCAAGCCACTCGGCGATCCGCAGCGGTGTCTGCGCATTGCCCACGTTGTAACCGGTGCTGTCGTAGATGAACTTCCCGTCCCGGAACCAGGAGTTGGTCAGCAGCACGCGCAGGCCCAGGTCGCTTTCCAGCGTCTCGGCCAGAATGTCGGCGTTCCCGAGGACACGCGCCAGCACGGCCAGGGCGGTCATCTCGTACATGATGAAGTCGCCATCCATGTATGGCATGAGCCGGTGCAGGTACTCGTAGACGTACCCGAACAGGTTCCGCTGCAGGTTGAACGTGAGGTCCGCACCGGTCACCCGCCCGTCGCCGTCGTAGTCCGCATTGCCCTTGGCGGCAAAGAACTCCCGCAGCGGCGCGTCCTTCTCGATCTCATCCCAGATCAGGTCCGCGGCCAACTCCAGGTTCTGCGCCAGGAACCGCTCGGACGTCTGCCCGATGTAGCCATCCTGGCGCTGCGTCGGGCCTTCGATGCAACCGTCGTACGTGCGGTACAACTCCGCCAACCGGTTCAACATGACCGCGCACTTGTGCGCGTACCGCGCATCGCCGGTGATCGCGTAGGCCAGCGCCAGTTGCACGACCGGCGTGCCGCCGTGGTACGTCGACCCGCCATCGCCTTCGTATGGACTGTGGAACAGTTTACCGATCAGGAAGTACCGATACGCCGCCACGAAGAAGTACCGCCGCCCGGGCGCGGCAAACCCGTCCGGCGCCAGCCAGCCGTTGCCATCGTCGCGCACCGTGACCTCGACGCCGGTCTTCGGATTCTTCACCACGGCGCCGTCGTACCACTCCTCCCCACCCTTGCGACACCGCCAGCGGTACGGCGACTCCAAGGTCGCCGTGAAGCTCTGGCGCGCGCCGCCGTGAATGGGGCACCCCTTCTCAAACTGCGGACAAAGAGCGCGCGGATTCCCCGCCGGGACCAAGCCGTAGATGTACTCGTCGGACTGACCGAGCCACCAGTCGGCGTCCTTGACGATCCTGTCCGCCGCGTCCTTCGCCCACGGCCGCGCCGCCACGTTCCGGCGCCCACGCGCCACGTCGTCGGCATCGATGATCCCCATGAACCCGCGCGGCTTGCGCTGCTGCATCACCACGGCCAACGCCGGGGCCACGCGCTCGGCATCTTCGCGCTGCCGCAGCTCGCGCAGTTCGGCCTCGAACTGCGCCTTGAGCTTCGCAGTGTCAACCGCCGCGGCCGGCTCAACCGGCGTTCCGTCGACCGCGATGCCGGCCAGCCACAGGCGGCGGTCCGCGGCGGGGTTCGCACCGTCCGGCGGCAGGACAACCCGCACCGCCTCGAGCGGCGCCGCGGCTGCAAACTCCGCACGCGTCACGGCCTCCGGTTGCTCGCGGCGCACTTCCGCCAGGTCCGCCCAGCGGCCGTCACAAGAACCTTGGACAAGCAACCGCCGCGGTGTCAGGATCGCACCGCCCTGCTTCGGCCAGTGCAGAGTCACCGCTGTGACCGACACGCGCCGCGGCAAGACCAGCACCAGCGCATGCGTCGCGTCCCAGTTGTCCGACGCCCAGCACGCCGGGCCGGCGCTCACCGGGCCCGACGCCGGATCCACGTCGCGCAGCACACACCCCGGCTGGTACCCGTCCACGCCCCAGCGGTCACGGTGCACGCTGTCCCCCAGCGCCAACACGCCATCCAGCCGCACCACGTTCCCCGCCTGCATGGTACCACCTCCAATGATGGACAGGAATACGGCAAGCCCCACCCAGCCCGCAGACCGTTTCAACGGTGTTCGCATAGGACCCCAGTGCCTCCCGGTTGCGACCCCAGCCACGCACAACGCCCAACCAGTCCCCGACCGTGTGCCTTCTCATGCCCCCTTGGAGCGCCCGCGTCTCGCGGGCTGCCTTGGGGGCGTGACGGTACCCCGCGAGCCAGGCCGCCCCAGGCACATCCGCAGGCAAGCGTTCCGGTCACGCCGGCCTTTCGCCGGCGGGGTGCTTGCGCTGCCCAAGCCCTACGCCCGCAGGGACGCGGGCGCTCCACGAAGAACGTCCCCTGGAGCGCCCGCGTCTCGCGGGCTGCCTTGGGGGCGTGGCGGTACCCCGCGAGCCAGGCCGCCGGCCCTGGGCGGCTACGGCGGGCAAGCTGCGGGCGCGCCAAAGAACCGGCGACCCGTGCCAGCACACCAACACGCCTCCAGATCATCCACCGCGACCATTACACCCAACAATGCCATCCGCAGCCGCGGATAGCAGGCCCGCAACATGCCGGATCCCTGCAAAAACATGGAGAAAGCCTGCGCCCTGCCGCACGCGCCGGTATGGCGTCAGCGGTTCCCGGGCGGAATACCGCCCGATCAGGTGCGGGCGTTGCTCGCGTCCGTCGGGCGTTCTGGCAAAGTGGCGGGAGCGGCTCGCTCCCGCGGGTGCCGGAGCGAGCCCTGCAACTCCCGGACATCGATCTGTCGCGATTGCCTGCGAACCTCGACGAGTTCATCGCAGCGCCCCCTTCTGATTCGCCAGAGAGTCATTCAACCCGGTATTTCTCAAACGCACGGTAGAACGATTTGATGCGGTCCAGCTTCCCTCGTTTGCATGCGAACTCGCCGAACTGGGTGCGGATGGAGGTGATGCCGGCGCTTACGGTCTTGTCCACCCAGGCCTGGATCTGCGCGTCGCTCATCTCGGTGATGTGATAGGAGTACAACAGCCAATCGAATGGAATTGCCGTATTGGCCTTGACGTTCTCGATCGTCAACATGTCCGAAACCGACGGCTGGAAGTGGGTGAGCCTGATGTCTTTCAGATACTTGAGGTGAGCTGGCGACAGGTTCTCGCAATGAACAGACCGTTGCGAACCGCTGGTCACACCGTCGAGAAGCCGGTTCCAGAACGGCACAACGAAATCCGGCCACATATCCGGCGACAGGAGGCTGGCAAAATCATCCGCCAAGCCGCCAGCCTGGGAGTTGACCGCCGGCAGGCCATTCATCTCGTTCTGGAAATGCCGGTACCGGATAATGCTGTCGGTGAGCAGCGTCAGAAACTCCCGGACCTGCTCCGGATAGTCGATGACATCGTAGATGAAGTCCTGCCCCCGCAAGAGCACAGCCGAGGTGATCGGGCCTTGAGAGCCAAGGCCGGAGAAGGGCACCTTCTGCTCGGGAAATTGAACGCGGAGATAAGCGCACAGGTCGTCGTAATGCCGCACGATCGGCTGCTCGCGGAACTGGACGTCTCTCTGGTCCTTGAGCAGCTCAATAGCGCTCGACCAGCAGCGTCCTGGCCCCGTTCCGTGCCGCGACCACAGCGGCGGCCACTTCCGCCGGCCCGCCGCCCGCCGCCCGCCACCACAACATCGACGTCCCGAATCACAGGGATCTCACGCGCCGGCTCGAGAATGGTCTTCATGACGCATCCTTTCGCTGCTGGTAGTTGCTCCGGTAGACTGTAGGTGGATAGGCTGTAGGCTGTTAGGTTAGGAAAGATGCGTGGTAACTACTCAGGTAGGCGCGGAATCCGCCGTCTCGTCTTGGAGACCCCTGCCACCTTGCGTGGCAGGTGAATCAGGTTCGCCTGCTGGACCGGCGCCACCCCCACTCTCCCTTATCCCGCCCGCCGGCGGCGGACGGGATAAGGGAGAGGAGAAGCGCTGGCGTTGTGGCCAGTGAACCTGATTCACCTGTGGCACAAGGCCACAGGGGTCTCCCAATCGGGGGACCGGAGCAGTTACGATGCGTGATCGCGGGTCGTTCTAAGCGTTTGGGTGGGCCGCCTCCCAACCTGATCGGGAAACCGCAGGTCCATTGGGCGCCCACCGCCTACCGCCTACCGCCTACCGCCTACCGCCTACCGCCTACCGCCTACCGCCTACCGCCTACCGCCTACCGCCTACCGCCTACCGCCTACCGCCTATACCGCCTACCGCCTACCGCCTGCGGGCCGCCGCCCAGGCGCCGGTGCTGCAGTGCGGGCAGGCGCCGGCGCACGCCGTCGATGCGGCCCTTGTGCAGTTCGACGTGCAAGACCTCTTCGCGCTCCGGCCCGGCCTCGGCAAGCACCTCGCCCCAGGGATCAATGGCCAGGCTGTGTCCGAACAGCGGCACCCCTGTCTCCGGGTTTGTCCCGCACTGGCCGACACCCGCGACGTAGCACTGATTCTCGATGGCGCGCGCGCGCAGCAGCACGTGCCAGTGCGCCATCCCGGTGCTGCGCGTGAACGCGGCAGTACACAGGACCAAGTCACAGGGGGCATAGGCTCGAAACAGCTCGGGGAAGCGCACATCGTAGCAGATGCTCAGCCCGATCCGCCACCCCTGCCAGTCGAAGCCCACCGGGCCGCTGCCGTGCGTGTAGGTGCGGGTCTCGTCAATCGCCGCGTCCGAGCCCGGGTCCAACTGGAACAGGTGCACTTTGTCATAGCGGGCCAGCAATCGTCCGTCGGGGGCAAACACCAGCGCAGCGTTCGTCACCCGTTCCGCATCGCGCACCGGAACCCCGCCAAACACCGTGACCGCCCGTGCCTGACGCGCCAACTCCCCCAGTTCCTCAACCACGGTCGCCGCCGGTCGTGCCGCAGCACGCACCGTCGCACTGCTACCAAGACACAGGACATTCTCCGGGAACACGACCAGGTCGCACGGCGCGTCAAGTCCCGCCAGCGTGCGCCGAACCGACCGGAGGTTCTCTCCCCAGTCCTGGCTCGACGCCATTTGGACGAGAACGACCCGTAGGCGTTCTAGTTCCGCTGTGCCTTCCGCCACGTCAGTCTCCCTGTCGCTGCAACGCCCAAACTTTGCCGCGTGCGTACTCGCACGTCGGCAACAGCGCCCTCGTTCGTCTTTGCATTCTCCGCCTGGTGCCTCAGAGCGGCGACCGCAAATGCCCTCGCGGACCACGACACACGCCATTGAATCGGCCCCGTGCTGGCAACCGTTTTCCACCGGTCAACACGAGAACCCAGGGTGACGCTGTCGCTCTGCCCTGGGCTACTATACGTTGCCCCTTCAGGGCAAGCCGATGGTCGCCTCGCGGCGGGCCTGATTCTGCCGGTTCCGCTGGCGCTGTTTTCCGCGGCGAGCTCAGGTTGCATAGGCTGTAGTCGGTTAGGCCTGCCTAACACCTACAGCCTATATCGGCCTGACTACCGCGCGTGGGTGGAGACAGTGACCTCGAACGGCACACGCGTCACGATGGCCGCGCGCACAATCTCGTCCACCTCACGCACCAGGACGTCGGCATCCCGCCGCCGCATCGGCACCAAGTGGCTCTCGAACAGGATCTCCATACCTTTCACAATCAAGTGCCCGGGGAACTGGGCGGCCTGGGGGCGACGCCGGCAGAGCTCGCCGCGCACTCGCACCAGGGTGTCGCGCAACGCGCCACAAGCGCGGTGCAGTCCGGGCAGGAACACGATCTCAGCCAGCGGGCGCTGCACGGCGTCCGGGATGACCCGAGACAAATCCAGCTCGATTCGGGCCCGTGGAAAGATGGCCGAGATCGGCAGCAGTCGGACCGCACCGCGGTCGAGCAAGTCGCGCTGCGCGTCGGTCAGCAGCGCCGACCACTCCGCCGGGCCGATCACGTCGCCGGCGTCGGGGACCCCCTGCTCCGCGTCACTGTCCCGGACGGAGTTCCGCAGCAAATGGGCGCCCAGCTCCTGAATGAGACCATCGCTGACTTCTCGCAGCCCCAAATCGGCCAGCGCCCGCTTCACCCGCCCCACCAACTCGGGCAGCGCCGCGCGCGACAACGGGATAAACCCAGCCAGTTGACGCTCGAGCCGGACCTCGTCCCAAGCGGCAAACAACTCTTTGCCCATCTCGTGCGGCTGCGTCTTGCGTCGGTCCCGGTACGTGGCCGCCACGTCCCCAAAGCCTGACGCCAGCAGCACCGATGTGACCATGGCATCCATCTCGGCTTCGGCCACCTGCGCGTCGAGTTGACCCTGGGCCTCGAGAATCTGTTCCTCAATGACCAGGGCAATGTGCTCCGCCTGCCAACTCTCGGCGACACCACACTGCCGGAAACAGAGCCGCAGTTCCTCGCGCAGGACGTCGAAGCTGAACGGCCGCTGCCGGCCATCGTACCCCACCACCAGCGCATGTTGTGAACACAGTTTGATCATAACCCGCAGAGTGTCCCTCGATGCGCCTGCAAAACCCTAACAGGTGCCGGCTTCAGTATTCAGGAATCCGCAATCTCTTGTGGTTCAGCGAGATACTCCCTTACTCGAAACCTGACACCTGAACGCTGGGCCCAGCCGCCGTACTCGGTCGGCTGCGGCCACCGCTCCTGGTTCTTCCCCGCGTGGCCGGTGCCGTCTTGCCGGACAAACGCCGAACTTCGAACGTCGAACGCCGAACTTCGAAGTGGGAGAATCGCCTTGCCCAACCGTGCGATCTTGCCGTGATCCGGCCCCTTTTCTTACTTCGGCGTTCGGCGTTGGGAGTTCAACGTTCGACGTTCGTTCCCGAATTCATCCTGCCCGGAGAACGCCCACTCACCCACCCACTTCCTCGGCGCTCTACGCGCCGCCTTCCTTCCGGTCGTCGCTGGCAGTCAGATTCTGCACCGCGTCAATGAACTCGTCGATGTCCTTGAACCGCCGGTACACCGAGGCGAAACGCACGTAGGCCACCTCATCAAGACGGCGGAGGGCCTGCATCACCAACTCACCCAGTACGTGACTGTGAATCTCGCGTTCCATCGATTTCGATATCTTCGCCGCGATGTCCGTAACCAGGGCGTCGATCTGGGCTTCGCTGACCGGGCGTTTCCAGCAGGCGTGCTGGATCCCGCGGTGCAGTTTGTCGGGGTCGAAATCCTCGCGCCGTTCATCGCGCTTCACCACCGTGATCTCGGTTCGGACCACCGCCTCCCGGGTCGAAAAGCGGTTGCCGCAGGACAGGCACTCGCGGCGGCGGCGGATGACGTCGCCGGCCTTCGACTCACGCGTGTCGATGACCTTGTCGTCCTCGCATTCACACTTGGGACACCGCATGCACTCCCCCTCCTCGGTCAGACATCCACGTCCTTGAACACCGGCCGGACCGCCGTGGCGCGGCCGTCAGCGTCCAGCGTCACCACCGTCGCGTGCAGGCGGATGCCTTTCTCGACCACCTTGAACCGGGCCGGCATCCCGGTGGAAAATCGATGCACTACTGCCTCGATGTCCCGGCCCAGGATCGATTCCCGCGCCCCAACCATCCCCACGTCACACTGAAAGGCAGTGCCCCCCGGCAGCACCGCCGCATCAGCGGTCGGCACGTGCGTGTGCGTGCCAAGAACCGCGCTGACACGCCCGTCCAGAAACCGGGCCAGCGCGGTCTTCTCACTGGTCGCTTCGGCGTGGATGTCGACCACAATGAAACGCGTGACTGCGCTCAACTCCTTCACGATCCGGTCGGCGGCCTGGAACGGACAGTCGGAACTGGAGTTCATGAAGATTCGCCCGAGCAGACAGACAACCCCCACTTGCGCCCCGCCCGGAATCGGAAACAGCCCGTATCCGCGCCCCGGCTGCGCCACGCACACATTGGCCGGCCGGAGCAGGCTGGGAATGTCCTTGATCTGCTCGACAAAGTCGCGCTGATCCCAGACGTGGTCGCCGGTCGTGAACACGTCCACGCCGATGCCCGTCATATCGTCCACGCAGGCCCGCGTGATGCCGGCGCCACCCGCCACGTTTTCGATATTCGCAATGCAGAAACTGCAGTCGTACTCGCGCCGCAGTTCCGCAATCTGCGTCTTGACCGCAACACGACCGCCTTTCCCCACCACGTCGCCGACGAACAGCACGTTCATGGAGAAGCCTTTCACCCCGAGTTCAAAACGTGCAATATAGCCTTGGAAGGGAGGCTTTGCACCGCGGCGCCGGGACCTGTGGGTAATGCGTTAGTAAAGGGTGTTGCATAGACCCCTGCCACCTTGTGTGGCAGGTGAACGGGTTCATCTTCACCCATGGCACAAGGCCACGGGGATCTCACACATGGGCCAGCACATCGTCGATCCACCCGCGACTCCCATGTTACTCGCGGAGGGGATGTTCGCGTTGCGGCGTCTCTCTCAGCGTGTCGACACGTGTGCGGATGGCAACGCCGTTCGCCCACTCGCTGAAGCGTCGCTGCCACTTCCGCCTGAAAGGCGGTACTCAGACGGAAACGCCCGCGTAACAGCTTGATATGACCGGGCCGTCTGCGGCCCGGGGGGCGCGGACCAATGCTATTAACCGTCGGCCAAAGGGTTTCTCCGAAGTACCGCGGGCAGCCCCTCGCCCGCTGGCACCGCGCGGAGGCCGCGCGGGGTACAGCCGGAACCGTACCGGCACTGAGGGACGGCCCGGATCGCCGCGACCTCGGCGAGGGTCTCAGCCTTGGCCAGCGGGTAGACGTACTCCGCGTAGTGCCGGCTCGCATCCCAGACCTGACCGTTCCCCCATTCCCCATACTCGACACCCTTGCGATCGAAGTACGAGGAGAAATCCGTCCTCTTCTGGGTCGGGTTCAGACCGACCCAACGCGGATCGAGCCCGAAGTACGCGTTCAGATCGAGTGTCTCAACGTCCAGCCCCGGATTCTCCCGCTTCAGCATGTCCTTCAACGTGACCAGGAACCCGCGCTCAAACCCCATCGTCCGCGGGACCCGGTCCGGAACGCCACGCCGACACGCCGTCAGCAACCTCTCCCGACTCGTCATTTCTGCCATGGTCTCGTCTCCCTGATTCCGTGACGCTATGCTCCGCCACATCCTCGGAACTACCATATTTGTGATCTATATGACATAATCTATGACCGTCATCGCTTGCTTAGAATGGAGTAAGTGCTTATTTTTGTTCACTATTTGCCATAAAGGAACCGCCGATGCGTCTACCCCTGCAGGATCAACTGGCGACGCGAATGGGGTTGCGGGTACTGGCCATCGGCAAAGGGAGTGCCATCGCCCCTATTCCATTGAAGCCCCGGCCGCAATGGCGCCGACTGAAGTGCTACGCGGTCGTCTACGTCGTCGCGGGCGGCGGCGTGTTCCACCAGGCAGACGATGTCTTCGACGTACCGGCTGGCAGCGCGTTCTTCCTGTTCCCGGATATTCCGCACCACTACGGTCCGGCAGACGATGCGGGCTGGACAGAACTGTTCTTCGTCTTCGACGGAGCCATCGCCGACCGGTTCCGGGACCAAGGCCTGCTGACTCCGCAGGCCCCTGTTGTGCGGCCGGGCGTCAATCCTGAACTGATCGAATTGTGGCAGCACACCGTCCGTTGTGCCAAGTCATCGGACGCCACCACGGACGTCGAGCTTTCCGCCGCACTTTTTGCCGTTCTCGCAGAGTTGTTCCGTTGCCGGCGGATTGCACAGCCCCGGACCCGGAAGCAGGAACTGTGTGAACAGATCGAACTGGCAATGAAGTCAGCCCTGACGGAAAGCTTTTTCGACCTGAAAGGGTTTGCCGCAGAGCAGCGAATCAGTTACTCCTACGCACGGCGAGTGTTCAAGGAAACGACGGGCTACACCCCCGTGCAGTTCTTCACCCGGGCGAAAATCCAGCTCGCCCGTGACGCGTTGGCTGGGACGGGCGAGAACATTGGCCGCATCGGGCGACGCCTCGGGTTCGGCGACTCGCACTACTTCTCGCGAACCTTTCGCAAGTTCACCGGGCTTTCCCCGAAGGAGTACCGCCAGTCCCTTTCCCACTGGCAATCAGATGCTTACTGGCAGAACTGCGGAACGGCCGCGAACAAGACCGACCGACGCTGACCGCGAACGGTCGAAGTACACCGGGAATGGGGACTCCGGAGCGCCCAACGCCGCATGCTCCGCGAACGGCGCAACGGAACCGCGCTTGCCCCCCTGCCAGGATCGGATCTCGGGCCATGCCGATCGCCATCCACTGTCGCTCGACGAGACACCGCGTTCCGCCGCACCGGCTTTCCCCCACCGGACTGTCCGCTATATTACCCCAACTTCGCGGCTATCATCCAGGCGGACTGGATGGCGGCTGCAAGCTCGGTGCAGTTGCAGAATCATCGCGCCGTGTGGCACCCGTTCCCGGACGGTGTGCCGCAGCGGTCTTCACCCCTCAAACTTGAACCCCGAAACCCGACCTCACCAGCAAGGACACGGAAATGCAGAACCCGCTCCGCGAGAACAGCCTTCAGTACCACCGTTCAACGCCGCCGGGCAAGATCGGCCTGAGCATCACCAAGCCCTGCGAAACGCAGGCGGACCTGTCGCTGGCCTACACCCCCGGAGTGGCGGAGCCCTGCCTCGAGATCAACCGCCACCCGGACAGCGTCTACACCTACACGTTCAAAGCCAACACGGTGGCTGTCGTCAGTGACGGCACGGCCGTTCTGGGCCTGGGCAACATTGGCCCCGAAGCCGGCCTGCCGGTCATGGAAGGCAAGGCGGTTCTGTTCAAGCGCTTCGCCGGCATCGACGCATTCCCCATCTGCCTGCGCAATGTCCACGGCAAAGACGGCCGCACCGACGTCGACAAGCTCGTGGCGGTCACTGCGGCCCTCGAACCCACCTTCGGCGGCATCAACCTGGAGGACATCGGCGCCCCGGCCTGCTTCGCCGTCGAGGACCGGCTCCGCGCCAGCATGGGCATTCCGGTCTTCCACGACGACCAGCACGGCACGGCGATCATCTCGCTGGCGGGGGTGCTGAACGCCCTCCAAGTCGTCGGCAAGAACATCGGCGATGTGCGCGTCGTCGTCAATGGCGCCGGCGCCGCCGGGATCGCCTGCATCGAGTTCTACATTGCCGCCGGGGTCCGCCGCGAGAATGTCATCATCTGTGACTCAAAGGGCGTCGTCTACCGCGGCCGCAAGGAAGGCATGAACCCGCAGAAGGAACGCCTGGCCGCGAAGACGACGACCCGGACCCTGGCGGAAGCGCTCAAGGGGGCCGATGTATTCCTCGGCGTCTCGGTCGCCAATTCGGTGACGACGGAAATGGTCAAGTCCATGGCGCCCAAGGCCATCATCTTCGCCATGGCCAATCCCGTGCCGGAAATCTTCCCCGCTGACGCCTGGAACGCCGGCGCGGCGGTCGTGGGCACTGGCCGCACGGACTTCCCAAACCAGGTGAACAACGTCCTCGGGTTCCCCGGCATCTTCCGCGGCGCCCTCGATGTCCGGGCCACGGACATCAACCACGAGATGAAGCAGGGCGCGTCTCAAGCCTTGGCTGAGGTCGCCCGCGAGACCGTCCCGGACGACATCAAGGCGTTCCTGACCAAGGCTTACCCGCAGGACGGCGCCGCCGGGATGTTCGATGGCCGAGTCCCCCTCAAGGCCACGTACGTGATCCCCAAACCGTTCGACCCGCGCGTGGTCCCGCGCGTGGCGCGGCGTGTGGCCGAAGCCGCCATGCGCACCGGCGTCAGTCGCGTTCGGATCGACGACATCCAGGCCTACGAGACCGACCTGCGCCGCCGCCTGGGAGTCGGAGTCTGATCCGACTCCGCAGCGACAAACGAGCCACGGAGGGAGTCGTCCGCACGGGCAGTTCCGGAGAAAATACGCCCTGCCCGCAACGACACGGACCTTGAACTGCGGTGCAAGTCCTACACAACGGGACGCAGCGCCGCAGTCTGCACCACGCCAGGCCGCCCAGAGGACAGCGGCGGCAAGTCCGTCCTCGCCGCACCGGATCATGCCTCATGCACATTGCCTGCGACGGGGCTGCGACTCGGTTCCCGGGACCCTCTCAGAGACCAGCGAGTCAGGGCATAGCAGGCGGCATACAACGCGATGACTGCCAGCGTCAACGTCCGGTACCCAACGGCCATAGACGTGTATTCCAGGGCCCCTCCAATCATCGTGCCGATGACGTTCCAGCCGAATGCCGTTGCAGCCTTGGGCGTGTCCTTGAAGAGAAAACCGAACACCAGGTTGGCGAAGAAGATAGGGGAGAACAACAGCACGGAGGCGGCTAGGTACCGTACCCACAGCGCCTGGATGGAGAGGAGCAGGTTCAGGGGCAGCAGGTACTGAGCCACCAGGGAACCGATCAGCAGTCCGAACAGCAGAGACGGATTGAGCCGGGGAAGTCGGACCACGAGCAGGTTGGCCAGCAGCACCGACACGAGAACCGCGAAGAAGACCAGAGAGTTTACCAACCACGTGGCGCCGAAGAGCAGGACAAACTGGATCACGCTTTTCGTCTCGAGAAGCAGAAACGCGGCCCCCATCAGGGAAAACGGCAGGTTGATCCGCATGTTGTTCAGTGTGGCATGCCCTGACACCGCGACACCCGCAATGGCCAAGACTACGAACAGCAGCATGATGCCGGCATACATGGGCGGAATGTGTGGATAGCGCATGTAGAGGAATGGCCAGTCATCGGTGGCAGGCGCGTACCTGGGGCCGCCGGGTCGAGTCCCGGCTATTGCCGGGCCGATCGCCAGAGACGCCATAAGGCCGTGCTCCTCGTCGGTGTAGACCAGCACCCTGGGGGGATGGCCAAACACGTCCTCAAGCATGTCGCAGATCTTCTTCAACAGCCACTCTTTGCGATAGTAGTTGTAGAGGACCAGGACACCGTCCGGCTTCAGCAGTTCCTTCGCCTGACGGAAGGACTCGTTGGTGAACAGGAAGCTCTCGAGACGGATGTTGGCGAAGTTCGAGTAGGCGGCCAGCGAGTCGGGCAACGCGTAGATGACCAAGTCGTAGCGCTTGTGGGTTCGTTCCATGTAGGCACGACCGTCGTTTATCACGACCTTTACGCGCGGGTCGGAGTAGGGTCGATCAGGATGGAACCGGTATCCGCACTGATAGATGACCGGATCGATCTCCACCGCGTCGATCGCCTTGGCGCCTGCACGTAGCGCGTACGCCACGTCCGAGCCGCTGCCGGCCCCGATGATCAGCACCTCATCAAAGCCTTTCCCTTGCCGGAGCGCCGTCACGTCCGTGTAGGGGTAATCGTACATGGGTTCCTTGGAACCGACCGGCTGCATGGTCTGGTGTCCGATGCCGTTGACGGTCAGGAAGACAACGGTCAACTCCGGCGACTGCTTCTCAGACCAGGCCTCGATGCGCTGGTACGGCGACCAGGCGGTGAAGTGATTCGGCGCTGACGCATGGACCAGCAGCAGCACGGCAAGACCAGTGACGGCGCAACTCAGGGACGCGGTGCGATAGAGCAGCACAGAGATGATGATGAAGCTCAGTGCGAACCAGGCGACTGGCGGCACGCCCAGGTATGCATGAACCGTGAACACGATGATTCCGACCAGGCTGCCGGCAATGTCGATCGAGTAGGCACGGATCGGCGGAAACGCAACGAACAACCGGGCAGCCGCCTGCCCCAGGCCGCCGAAAACGAAGACCGTCGAGGCCAAGATCAGAACCAGCCCCACCCACAGGGGGACGCGAAGCGGAGTCGCGTCGGTTCCAAAAAAGAGCTGGCCTATGTGTTCTCGCAGGTACGAGGCATCAACGCGGGTGACCAAAACGAATGCCACCAAGATCAGCAACGCCAGTGGCACGTGTCGGAGGAAGTCGGCGGGGCGGTCGGCGAGCAGAAACCCCAATCCCAACCCCAAGAAGACCCCCATCAACACGAAGTTCGAGAAATAGCCGAGGTAGAGTACCTCCGCACTCAGAAAGCGGATGAGCGCCAGTTCCAGATAGAGGACCGTGAAGGACACGAGGAACAACCGTATGGCCGTGGCGTGTCGCAGTACCCAGTCGATCATGTTGCGGAGTGACGCCATTCCTGCTCCCTGCCGGCGGCCCAGGCTGGACACCGGTTCGCGCCGTAAGCGCGCCCGCGCCGGTCAACGGCACGTCGGGCTTCCAGAGAGACGACCAGAAGACCCAAGCTTGCAGCGAATCCAAGCCGCTCAAGAACCTGCTATCCGGCAGTGCCGGGAAAGATAGTGGCAGACCGACGGCGGGGCAAGGCTGGGCGCACAGAATACTATGTTGCGTCACGGGTGGCGTTTCCCGCGGGAGTGCTCAGCGGGCTCGTGGGCAGTCCGATCCGACTGGGACTCAGCGCGAGAGCCCCCCAGGGCCGCGCGGCAGCAGTGTCAGGCTGGACGCTGTGCGGACGTCATGCCGCCGCCGTCAGGTAAGCGCCGCAACCACGACGTCAGGGGCAATGCCGCTGATCACGACATCCTTCTGCCGGCCGCTGGCCCCTACCACCAGCCGCACGCTGGACTTGGGCACGCGCAACGTGCGGCTGAGGAACTTGCACACCGCTTCGTTCGCCTGCCCTTCAACGGGGGGGCTGACCACACGCAGCTTCAGCCGCCCGTCGAACTCACCGACGATCTCGTTGCGGCTGGCACGCGGTTGAACGTGAAGGAGAAGCCGGGTCCCATCAGGGTGCGCCCGAAGGTAGGACGGAAGGCTGGACGCAGCGCCGGCACTCACGACTGGGTCTCCGAGCCGGATGGCGGCGCCGAACTCGTGGCCGGGACCGACGGCGGGCGGGCGGGCGGAGTTGCCGAGTCCGGCCCCGCCGCCTCGGCAGGCGCTTGCGCGGCGGCATCGCCGGACGCAGCGTCCGACGGGTCGTCAATTGGCGGCAGCAGGCGCTTCGGCGGCGTCATCCCCAGAAGCCGGTACACGTCCAAGGCACACATGGTTTCGCGCTCCAGCAATGTGTCACCTAAGAGCTGGAGCTTGTCGAGGTTCGTGCGCAGGATGCTGTTCACCCGTTCCACCGCGATGTCGATAATGCGCCGGATCTCGATGTCGATCTCGCGCGCCGTATCCTCGCTGTAGCTTTCGGTTCGGGTGATGTCCCGCCCCAGGAAAAGGTGCTCTTCGCGCCCGCAGTAGCTGAGCGGACCGAGCTTCGCGCTCATGCCCCACTCGCAGACCATTTTCTTGGCCAGTTCGGTGCCTTGACGAATGTCCATGGCCGCGCCCGTGGTGATATCTTCGAACACCAGTTCTTCGGCCACGCGCCCGCCCATGAGCACCGCGATCGTGTCCTCCAGATCCTTCCGCGACTGCGTGTACCGGTCCTGCTCGGGCAGGTGCATGGTGGCGCCCAGGTAGGCTACGCCACGCGGCACGATGGTGATCTTGTGCAGCGGCGTGGCGTGCTCGCAGAACATGCCGACCAGCGCGTGCCCGGCCTCGTGAAACGCCGTGATGCGCCGGTCCCGTTCGTCGAGCTTGCGGCTGCGCCGCTCCTTACCCCAACGCACCTTGTCACGGGCTTCGTCCAGGTCCGAGAGCTGCACCGCCACCTTGTTGTTACGCGCCGCCAACAGTGCCGCCTCGTTGATGAGGTTGGCGAGGTCCGCACCGCTGAACCCGGGCGTGCCGCGGGCCACGCATTCCAAGTCCACGTCCGGAGCGATCTTGATCTTCCGCACGTGCACCTTCAGGATGCCCAGCCGGCCCTTGATGTCAGGCAGGTCAATGGTGATCTGGCGGTCGAACCGCCCGGGGCGTAGCAACGCCGCATCGAGCACGTCCGGTCGGTTTGTGGCGGCGATGACAATGACCCCGGCATTGGCCTCGAACCCGTCCATTTCAACCAGCAGCGCGTTCAGGGTCTGTTCGCGCTCGTCATGACCACCGCCGATACCGGAGAACCGCGACCGGCCGACGGCGTCAATTTCGTCGATGAAAATCAGGCACGGGGCATGACGCTTGCCTTCTTCAAACATGTCTCGGACCCGGCTCGCGCCTACGCCCACGAACATCTCGACGAAATCCGAACCGCTGATGGAAAAGAACGGCACGCCCGCCTCGCCGGCAATGGCTCGCGCCAGGAGCGTCTTTCCCGTGCCGGGGGGGCCGACCATCAGCACGCCTTTGGGCATGCGGCCGCCGAGCTTCTGGAACCGCTGCGGATCGCGCAGGTAGTCGATGATCTCCTGGCACTCCTCCTTGGCCTCGTCAATGCCGGAGACATCCTCGAACGTGACCTTCTCCTGGTTCGGGCTCATGAGTCGGGCCCGGCTCTTGCCGAACTGCAGCGCGCCGCGTCCGGCGGCCTTGATCTGCCGCGAGAAGAGAAAGTAAATCAACGCCACCAGCAGGACGATCGGCAGCAGAGACAGCAGGATGTTGCTCATCGTGTTGGATGTCGTCTTGGCCTTGCGCTTCGGGCAGTAGTCGCGCAACAGATCGTCCAACGCGTCGGAGTAGATCACCTCCACCTTGTACTGGCGCGGCTCCGGGGCGGCAGCCCCCTCGTCGCCACCCTCCTGCGGCGGTTTGTACTTGCCCACGATGGTGCGGATTCCGGTCGTTGCATCCTTGACCACCACGGACTCCAGCACCATCCGCGCCTTGAGCAGGCGCTCAAAATCCGAAGCACTGAGTTCGTCCACCTCAGGGTCCGTGTGGTTCTTGAGCAGAAACAGGGTGAAAGGCAGGGCAAAAAGCACGACCACCCAGAAGAGAAAGGCCTGAATGGGCGGACGCGACATCCGCGGAGTGTCCGGACGCTGGGGCTGAGGGCCGGAAGGACCCTGCGGCGGAGGCGTGTTACCAGGCTTGGATTCGTTCTCAGCCATCAGCTCTCGGCTCCCTGTTCCAACACCTGCCGCCAACACCGTACACGCACCGTTCAGCGTAACCGGATCACACGAGGCAGGACTCACCGTGCGTCGGCGAGCCCGGTGGGAACCCGGTCAGCGCCGTACGCCAAACTCGAGCCTTGGCGGGGACGATAGAAGCTCCCAAGACCTCGCACCGGCCGAAACGACCGTCACCCGATCAGTTTCCAGACCAGCACGCCAACCGCGACCAGAACCGCACAGACCAAGATACCGATGATCGTTCCAAGAACGATCATCGTCGTCTTGCTTTCTCCGGTTCTCTTAGCCCCAAACGGGGAGAAGTTCTGCATTTCCGAGACCGGGACTCCGGTCTGGCTATCCTCCAAATTGATCACCGTCTGCGTCGTGGGCCCGGAACTGCGCTGACTCTCCTCATCATCGTAGAACATCTCCACGGCGCCCACTTGGAGGATGTCACTGTGAACCATCGGCCGCGGTTCCTTCTCGATGCGAACACCGTTGACCCGCGTGCCGTTGGTGCTGCCGTTGTCGTGCAGCACGTAATCGCCATCCTGCTGCCGGACCAGCGTGGCGTGCAGACTGCTGACGGTCGGGTCCGGGATGCAGATGTCCCGATCCTCAGTCCGACCTATCGTGTACTGGTCAGCCGTCAGCTCGAACGCCTGTCCGCGCAATTGTTCCGACAGAATGATGACTTTGGGCGGAGTTCCAGGCATACCAGCATCCACTCTCTTTCCCCGGCCGTGAAACCAAGATTTCCGTCAGTAGTTTACGCGTCCGCCTCGACGTTTGCAAGCGGCCCACGACCTCTGCAGCGCCGTGTCTAACTATAATATAATACTGACATCCATGGTGCTGCCACCCCGTTTCAGGCCAATCAACCGACTATTAAACTTAGCCCCCCCCTCGAGGCTTTTCCAGTCCGACGAGAACAGGCGACGCGTCAGGCAAGGGTGCGAGACACGCGGTCGTAAGCCTCTTTCGGAGCCACGACGGCGAGGGAGCGGCCCCCGAAGACCGCGGTGCTGACGCGCGCGGCTCGGCCAAGACGCGAACCTTCCGCACCTCCGATGGTCGTATTAACCGGGCACACTTCGCGTCGTACCGGATCAACGACTGCGCTACTTGCCGCCCGCCGGCGGCGGGACCTTTTCCGCCTCCAGAACGCGCTTCACCGCCGCCTCGCCCAATTTCTGCTCAGCAAACGCGGGGAACCGAGCCTGCAGTTCGCGCCAGGTCGCGACCGCATCCCCGGCCTTTCCCTGGTCCAAAAGGATCTCGATGGCCAGCAGCATGGCCCGGGGCGTATACGTCGGATCGTCCCCGACCACAAACGCACTGACCGCATACCGCAACGCCTGGTTCAACTTCTGCTCGCGGCGCAGGATCTCCGCCAGTCCCCACCGGGCCCGGGTCGCGCCCTCCACGTCAACGTCGCCGCTGGCCAACGCCTGCTCGAACACCCCGACCGCACGGTCGGTCTCCTGCTGCAGCATGAGCACCTCACCGAGCAGGGACATGACCTCACCCCGCCCCACCCCGGGGGCCTTTGCGCCGTCGCCCGCGCCCAAATCAACCATCAGCCCTTCAAGAAACGTCCGCGCCTCGGCCAACCTGGCCTGCACGGCCAGGTTGCGGGCGAGGCGCAATTTTGCCCGTGCGACGACGGCCGGGTCTGCGTTCGTGGCCAGCCAACGGCAGATAACCTCGCTGACCGGGTACTGGCCGCGGCGATAGTAGAGGTCGTCCAGACGAAAGAGCATGGGCACGCTGAACTCAGGCCGCCGGTCCAATTCCAGGGACAAGACCTGCGCGAAAAGGTCCAACGCTTCGTCGTCACGGTTCAACTCCAAGAGCGACGCGGCCAGGTAGTACCGGGCGTTTTGGGCGATCTTGTCAGAGCCTTTGGCTGCCAACGCCTGGCGCAAGTGCTGCTCGGCCTCGCCATACTTCTGCTGCTGGTGGAAGAGGTAACCGAGGAAGAACAGCACTCGCGCCTTCCCGGCCTCGCCCTCGCGGGTCAGCAAGTCTCGCATCATTCCTATCGCCCGGTCGTATTCCTTCAGGTGCGCATACAGTTCACCGAGGCTGACCAGGGCGATCCGCCCCTCGTCCTCCGACGTGGGGAACCGGGTCAGGACGTTCTCGTAATCCGTGACCGCGGCGCGCCAGTCTTCCGCCTGACGCTCACACTCGCCCGCCCGCAACAGCATCTGGGCGGGTTTCGCCAGCTTCGCATTGCTCGACAAGCGGCGGAAGACCGCCGCTTCGTCTTTGGGTTTTCCCTGTTTCCGGTAGCATTCTGCCAGGCGCAGCGCCGCCGGTTCCCAGTACTCCCAGTCACCGGTGAAACTGTCCAAAGCACGCCGCAACTGTTCCACGGCGCCGGGGAAGTCACCGGCACGGTACAGCGCCTCTCCGCCAAAGTAGCACACGTCCGCCAATTCCGAAGCTTTGGGGAAATCCTTGGCAAACAAACGCGCCTTGTCCGCCGCCTCGGTAAACTTCTCCAGACGCAACTGCGCGTAGACTTCACGGTGTCGCGCCATGCGCACATACTCCTCCGGGACCCCTGCAGCGCCAGTCAGTTTCTGCAGCAACGGCAGTGCGTCGGCAAAGCGTCCGGCCCCCATCAGGCTCAGCGCGTGGATGTACCCCATTTCGTAGTCGAACGCCTCGCCGTGCTGCCGTTTCCACTCATCGGCGAGTTCGACGGCACGCGCATAGTCCCCCCCCGACAAGCACGCCCACACCCGCCGTTTGCCCGCTTCGCGCGCCAAGGCGCCCGTCGGGAACTCCGCCAAGAGCAACTCGTACGACTTGCTGGCCCCATCGAAATCGCCGCGCACGAACCGAATCTCGCCCACACGATACAATGCCTCCTCGCGCAACACGGGCGGCACATTCGCATCACCCTTGAGCCGCGAGAAAGCCTCAACCGCCGCGTCGAACTCGCCCTTCGCCTGACGCGCGGAAGCCATTGCGAACGCCGCGTAGGGACGGTAGGCGTGCGCAGCGTCAAAGGGACTTTCCGGGATCTTCCCGTAATACGCCATGGCACGGTCCGCCAAACCCTGCTGCGCAAGGCACTGTGCCAGGAAGTACAACGCCGCCTCCTGGATGACCGTGTCGGGGTTGCTCTCAAGCTGCTTGAAACACTCTATGGCGGGCTCAAACTGCTTCCGACTGAGGAGTTGCTCGCCCTTCCACAGAAACAGGCGCGGAACCAATTCATGCTGAGGCCAGCGCTGCTGGAACTTGGAGATGGCCGCCAGTGCCTCGTCGCCTTTGTTCTCATAACGCAGGCATTCGATGAGCCCCAGCATGGCACGCGGGGCCAATTCGTGCTCGCCGTGCTGCTCCAGAAACAGGCCCCACTCCTTCTCCGCCAGGTCGTAGAACTTGCGCGCCATCAGACCTTCGGCGAAACGGTACTGGTCCGTCGCCGGCCCTTGGGAGGCGGGCGCAACCTGGGCTGGAGTTGCCCCGGGTGTCGGCGCCGGCAGCGCGGGCGCATCCTGCGCCGAAGCGCGCCATGCCCAACCGCAGAGGCAGACGACAACGGCAAAGGCCGTGACGATGGGGCGTATGGCGTGGTTCCACATGGTCTTGAGCACCGAAAAACCTCGACCTGTGCGGGCAAACCGGGCCACGGCACCGTTCGTAGTGGTGTCGCAGTCCCGGTCCCGCCTGACAGGCGGGATCCGCCGGGCAAGACACCATCCCCACGCCACGCCGCCGTGACACGTCCGGCTTCGCTCAGAAACTTCGCCACGACACGCCAGATGGGCTCTTGGCACTCCACTCCGTTCCGCGCGCTGCGAGCCCATTACGAACAGGCGCATCCAGCGCCCATGGCGGGGCTTCTTCTCTCTCAGGATTTGCCTGCACAGATCGAAAAACCTTCTCCAAGAAACAGACCGCAACGGCGGTCACACCCAAGCGCCGTTTGACACCGCAGAAGGGAGGACGCGTCTCGAGAGTCCGGCCCCTGCGGCGCATCGCAGGGCTGCGCCATGGCATGCGAGGTCGGGGCAGCCTATTTTGTGTCCTTCGGCGGCAGTGTGGCAAACGCGACATTCCAGATGTCGGCCTTCCGACAGATATCGAGGACGGCAATCACGTCCTCGTGGTGCGTAATGGCATCCGCTCGGATGATCACCGGTTGCTCCTGGTACGTCTTGGCAACCTGCGCCAAAAGCACGCCCAACCGCTCCAACGTCATCTGCACGTTGTTGACGAAGATGATCCCCTTGTCATCCAGGTTAATGATGATCTCGCCCGGTTGCCGTGCCCCGCGCAGACCCGAGTCTGCCGTGGGCACCGTGATGCCCATCTTGGTCTCCAGGTGCGCGTACACAGCCGCCACCATAAAGAACAGCAGCAACTGGAACATCAGGTCCACCATCGGCGCGATCTGGAACCCCGGTTCCCCGCCGCCGTAGCGTCGCTTGAAGTTCATTCGTAAACCCCTCGCGTACAGCGTCCGTTCAATTCCGTTTCGGCGCCTTGGCCATCAGACGGCGGAACACGCGACTGCTGGCGCTCTCCAGTCCACCGACCAGCGAGTTGACACGGCCCCGGAACAGAGCGTACAGACTCATGGCCGTAATCCCGACAATCAGGCCGCCCACCGTGGTGATCAGTGCCTTGGCCACGCCCGCCGCCACGGCCAGTGGTTTGACCACGCCCATTTCAACCTCCATGCCGGCGAACGACTGCAGCATCCCCAGCACGGTCCCGAGCAACCCCACCATGGGCGCGATGACCGCCACGTCGAGCAGGTACTGGATCCGCTGCCACAGCACACTGGCCTGCCGCGCACCCTCTCCCTCGATGGCGTCGCGTACGATCAGGTAGTCGGCCCGTTCGGCGCCCTCTACCTGCTCCACCGCCGCGGCAACCACCTGGGCCGCGGGCGAATCGTTCTCGAGGCAGAGCTTCTTCAAGCCTTCGATGTCACCGTCCGCCGCCGCGTTCTCCGCTTCGCGAATGAAGGCGTCCGGATACACCACACTCGCGCGCAAAGTGAACAAGTAGTAGATCACCAGAAATACCGCCAGCATGGACAGCGCCAGGATGAACTTCATCGTCAGACCGCCGGCGTCCAGAACATCCTTGAAACTGTTGTACTTGTACGGCCCGGCTGCCTCCGCGGCCAGGACCCAGCCGGAAATCAGGACGCCGGCCAAGCAGACCGCCACCCCCGCTCTCCGCGCAAACGTGTTCATGAGCAACTCCTCTTCAACCCAGAAACAACCACCCCGGTCAACATCGCGAAACGGCTCCGCCACCCCGAACCAACGCTGGTCGCAATATACCCGTCGTCACACAGAAGTAAACCGTCGCATCGGCGGGTGCGGGCACGCCTCAGATCCCACAGCCAAGAGTCCCTGCACTTCATGCTGGGTCAAGTCCCGCCACTCACCGGGGTTCAGTCCATCCAGGGCGAGCCCCCCCAATGCCACGCGCACCAGGCGATGCACACCCAACCCAACCGACGCGCAGAGTCGGCGAACCTCCCGCTTTTTCCCTTCCGTCAGAACAAACTCCAGGACGCCCTGGTTCCGGTCCCGACTCAGCACCTGCACCGACTGCGGCCGGAGGAACTCACCCGCATCCTGCACGCCGCGGCGCCACGCCTCCAGGCACGCCGGAGTGACGTCACCGCGGACCCACACCCGGTACCGCCGCGGGACCTGGTAACGCGGGTGCGCCAAGCGCTCGGCGAACTCCCCGTCGTTCGTCAGCAGAAGCAGCCCCTCGCTGTCGCGGTCCAACCGGCCGATGGTGAAAAGCCGGCCGAGGCTGTCCGGGATGAGGTCGCCAACCAACCGCGAAGCATGCCGATCCTGTGCCGAACACGTCACGCCCGCAGGCTTGTAGAGCATCACGTAGCGGTGCGCAACCAGCCGCACCGGCCGCCCGGCATACTGCACCTCATCCTGGTCGGGCGTCACGTTGACGGCCGGCGTCGTGACGCACTCGCCGTTCACCGTGACCTTCCCCTCACGGATCAGCGTCTCACAGGCGCGCCGTGAGGCCACGCCGGCCGCCGCCAGGTAGCGTGCCAACCGCAACACCTTGCCATGCATTACCTTCGCGATCTTCGTATCCTTCGCGGTGAACAACCCGGGGCAGCTCCCGTCAAGTCCTGGCCTCCGTTTGCCACCTGTGCCGGGTCGTCGACCGTCGTTTCCGACTCCACGATGCGTGGGACGAGTGTCGGGGGGACACGCCTCTGGACTTCGACACACTGATCACGGATTACGGATTACTGATTACTTGCCCCTTGCCCCCCGTTACGACAATACATATTGCTGCAGAGGTCGCCGCGCGGCTACGCAACCTGAGCGGCATGGCCTCACGGTTTGGGAACGTCAAAGATGGTGCGAATCTTGCGCGCCAGGTCCGCCATGCGGTAGGGCTTCTGCAGGAACCCGAGCGCCCCGGCGGCCAGCACGTCAGCCGCGTCCTCCTCAGACACATACCCGCTGGAGAGCAGGACGCGGACGTTCGGGTCCATGGCTTTGAGCTGGAAGAAGGCCTCGTGCCCGTCAAGCTTCGGCATCACCATGTCCAGGATGACCAAGTCAATCTGCCCCGGGTTCGCCTGGTACGTCTCGACCGCCTCCAGTCCGTTACCGGCCAGGATGACGGAGTACCCCATCTGCTGCAGCATGTCGATAATCACGTCCCAGATCATGTCCTCATCGTCCACCAGCAGAATCGTCTCGGTCCCGCGCAGGCTGTCATCCGGCAGGTTGTGGGGCGCCTGCATGTCCTTGCGCCGTGGCAGCAGCGGCAGCAGCAGGTGCAGACACACCGGGCCGGCATTGGCCTTTCCGAAAAACAGCTCGCCTTGGTGTGCCGCCAGCATGCCGTAGATCTGGATGAGGTTCAGATCCTGCGCCTCCCCCGCCCCTTGACCTCCGATAAACCCGTCCCCGAAGGACGTCAACTCCTCCGTGCTGAAGGCCGGGGGCCCCACTCCGCAGGAGACGCACACGTAACGGCCGGGCGCACACGACGTGCGCAGTAGCTGGCAAGCGCCGTTGTCGAGGGTCTGCAGCGACGTTCGCACCGTGACGACAGCGGCGTGTCCGGCCGTCCGCGACACGACGTCCAACACCAGCTTCATGAACAGATCCTGAAGCTGCAGCAACGCGCCCGCCACGACGATCTCCTCGTCCGGCATGTCCAGTTCCAGCGTGCAACCCTCGGTCAGGACCGTACGACAGCGTCGGACCACGCCCTCCAGCAAGGGGCGAACGTCGAACGACTCGAACTCCTGCGCCAACGACACATTCTCGCGGAGCAGCCGCAGCCAGGTCATTGCCTTTGCCGTCGCAGCCCGGGTGTCGGCGAGAAACTTCACCGCACCGGGCCGCCCGTCGAGTTCCTCCTCCAGCAACTCGTTGTAGGCGCCCACCCGCCGGAACAGGTCCTCCATGGCCAGAACCACGCCGCGGTGCAGCGCGAACAACCCCGCCAACTTCTCCTCCGGGCTCACGGCCTTGTCCGCATAGTCGAAATCAAGTTGCGCCATGTCCGCAAATCCTGTCAAACAAATCGCTTACGTGCCAGATACGGAGTGTTCAGTGTTCAGGTTGGACAAGACACTCGAGCTCGCCCTCACTCACCCACAACCATCCCCTCAACCTTGCGAACCTCTGAACCTCGCCAACCGGTCGGCTATTCCTCGCGCCTGGCCCTTGGCCTCGGCCCCTGTCGGCACTATTATACATGACCGTTTCCCAAAGTGCGACAACGACAGAGCGAAACCCGGTGATGCATCAGTCCAAGACGCAACCGATGCTCTTGTCGAAGTTCTTGATCGCTTTGTTCAGCGCCCGGATTTCCGCCACCAGTTGGTGGACGCGAAGCACACATGGCTCGACCACGGCCCGATCGGTGGTCAACGGCCGGCTGGTGGCCAGCAGTTGGAGCCGTGGAGCACTGGGCAGTACCACATGCTGCTGCTTGCCGTCCTGGACAAACAGACAGTGCAGGTCGTGTTTCTGATCCGCCCAGTCCAACCCGACCAGCACCGCGTAGCTTCCGTCTGTGTCAGCCATTGTGCACCTCCTGTTCCCATACGTTCTTGGACGCCAGGAAAAATGCTTGCCTTGGCACGGCGAAGACCTTATAGTGGAGCCATCTTGTGTCGGCATCCTGAGCATTCGTTAGGGTGCCAAAGCGCAGCGCCTGGTTCGAAGATCTTTCCCTATACCTCGCAGGTAGGGGAAGCAGATTCGTAACCAGGCGTTGCATCTTTCCGCG